>Ga0315289_10000244_pt1 | contig 86857 bp, 90 predicted proteins | sample YL17G11_40_MG_FD_203452 | JGI IMG/M metagenome (GOLD analysis project Ga0315289, IMG submission 203452) | Sediment microbial communities from Yellowstone Lake, YNP, Wyoming, USA - YL17G11_40 | ecosystem: Environmental > Aquatic > Freshwater > Lake > Sediment | place: USA: Wyoming | collected...
CGTTAAAGATGGCAAGAGAAAAGGTAATAGTTAAAAGATTATCTGCAATTGAAGATTTGGGGGACATTGAAATTTTATGTTGTGATAAAACAGGGACTTTGACAGAGAATAAGCTTCATTTGGAAAAAATGTTTGTGTCCGATAAAGATAAATGCTTACTGTTTTATTTATTGACATCGCCATACATGAAAGAGGAAATAACATCCTCTCTTAATCCTTTTGACTTTGCGGTTTTTGAAAAAACTCCAAAAAAGCTTGCCAGTTCTCTTAAAAGATTTAAAGAAATTTCGGAATTCCCTTTTGATTCTTTCCGCATGAGGAGTAGTGCACTTTTGGAGGATGGGGCCGGAGAATTAATTTTGATTACAAAGGGGGCACCAGAAATTATTTTAAATCTGTCTTCAAAAATTGAGGGGAATTTTGACAGAAAAGAGATATTAAAACAAATAATAAAAGAAGGAAGCCAGGGAAAGAGGGCTTTAGCCATAGCTTTTAAGAAGTTTGATAAAAAATCTTTTTCAGAGGCGGATGAGAAAGATTTTACTTTTTTAGGTATTCTTTCTTTTGTTGATCCTCTTAAGGATACCGCAAAAGAATCAATTGAATTGGCTCAAAAGATAGGCCTTAAAATAAAAATTTTAACCGGGGACAGTAGGGAAGTAACGGGTCATATTGCAAAAAAGATTGGTTTGATTAAAGATCCTAAGGAAGTCATTACGGGGGGAGAATTGAATGCTTTGTCAGAAGAAGATTTTGGAAGAGCCTGTGATAATTTTTCAGTTTTTGCCAGGGTTTCTCCAGAGACAAAGTTGAATATTATTAAAACTCTTCAAAAGAAATTTGAAGTGGGTTTTCTGGGAGAAGGAATTAATGACACTCCTGCTCTAAAAATGGCAAATGTGGGAATTGTGGTTAAAGAGGCAGCAGATGTGCCCAGGGAGGCGGCCGATGTGGTTTTGTTGGAAAAAGACCTGAGAGTAATTGTTAACGGAATTAAAAATGGCAGACACATCTTCTCCAATATCAATAAATACATTAAATGTGCTCTTGCTAGCAATTTCGGAAATTTTTACTCAATTGCTGTCATTTCTTTATTTATAAACTTTCTACCAATTTTGCCAATCCAAATTTTGCTTGGAAATTTACTCTCTGACTTTCCATTGATTTCTATTACAACAGACCATATTGATATTGAAGAAGCAAGGAGGCCAAAATTATATCAATTGAATCAGGCGATTTCTCTTATTATTGTTCTAGCTTTGGTCAGTACAATGTTTGATTTTGTTTTTTTTGCCATATTTTTTAAATCTCCACCAGCAACTATGCAAACGCTTTGGTTTATTGAGAGTATCCTGACCGAGATCTCCCTTATCTTTTCCATTAGGACTCGGCATTTCTTTCTAAAAACTAAAAGACCGAGCATCCCTTTGATTTTCTTTACCTTGCTGGACGCAGTAATTATTATTTTGCTGCCCTTTACTAAGATTGGTCAAGAGTTCTTTCATTTTGTTTCTCCACCAATCCCTTCAGTTTTACTAGTCTTGTTTTTAGTATTCAATTATTTCATTATCAGTGAGATAGTTAAATTATTATATTTTCGTTATTGGATGCCAAAAATAGAAGCTAAAAATAAAAGATTTCAATAGCTATGGATAATTTTTCTCTTGTTAAACTTAAAAGATTTTCCTCAATTTGCGAGGCGGAATTAGCAAAAAGCCTCCTGGAATCTTTTGGAATAAAAAGCATAATCAAAAATAGCGGCATACAGTTTTCGGGGGATCTTGGAGATGGCTATGGAGCGGATTTATTTATTTTGCAAAAAGATTTTGATAGGGCAAATGAGATATTAGAAGAGAAAGAAAATTAAAATGAGCGATTTTATTTATATTATTAGTTTTTGTCTCACAGGCTTAATTACAGGATATATTTTAGGATTTTTTTGTGCAAAAATTAGCAAGAGAGTTAGAGAATTACTAAAGAAGACGGGTTTCTACTTTCATCATACCCTTTGCGGAATTCCGGCATTAGCGATTGCAGTTTTATTTTTGGATATGTCTTCGTTTTTTTTCTTGGGTCTTGGGATCGGCGTAATAATTCATGATTTTCTTATCCATAAAAGTTTAAAATTCATTACTAAAATTGATAGAGAATGACTGAAATAAAGCAAACTCTGGAATTGTAATAATATAAATACAGAAAAAATATTTTAAAGTTTTAGGTTTTGGAATAAAATAAGATAATATTAAAACAAGGGAAAGGTCGATTTCATTAATCTTAACAGATCAATTTTACAAACTATGGCTTTAGATAAAAAAACAATGAGTATTGTCGGATTGGCTGCAGTATTGCTGGTGAGCGGAATCGCATATGCTCTGATTAAAAAAGAGACATTAATTCCTTCAATCCAGCAATTTATTCAGCTTGGTGGCAGAAGGGAAGCTTCTCCTCCAAGGGCAACAGGAAAGATTGACGATGTGGAAAATGCTTTAAAATTAGAACTATCAATTGAGGAATCAGCGGCCGCAGGAGAGAAAGTCGACTCTGATGCGATAATTGGCGATAGCCAAGAAATCAGTAATTTTGGTCAGTCTTACAATGAGAGCGATTTATAAAACATTTTTTACTCTTTTGGGAATTGCAGCCGTATTGAGTATTTTGGCTCCAATTTTTGTTAGCGCCCAAACTTCAAAACCCTCTCTTTGCTCAAAGCTTACTGATTTTGTTTCCAAATTTGAACAGAAAGTAATTGAACACGAATCAAAGCTTGAGGCAAAGAGAACAGAAATATTAAACAAAATTACCACAAAGAGAGATGAGCGTGATGCAAAATTGGCAGGAAACCGCACCAAATGGGACGATAATCGTAATGAACATTATGCAAAATTGGAAGAAAGAGCGCAGACTGACGCGCAAAAACAGGCAGTAGATACATTTAAAACTGCAATTGAAGCAGCAGTAGCCAAGCGTCGCGCAGCAGTAGATGCGGCGATTCAGTCCTCGCGCAAACAAACCGATGAATTAATTGCTTCCAGAAAATCATCTGTAGATGGAATAGTTGATGCCTTTAAGGCAGCCGTTGACGCTGCAATTGGGGAAGCCAAATTAGATTGTGCCGGCAGTACTGATTCAAAAACAGTTCGCCAAACTCTAATTTCGAGCCTAAAGGCAGCCCGGGAAAAGTTTAAAACAGATAGACAAACTATTGATAAGCTAGGGTCAATTATTTCCCAAATGGTAACGACCAGGAATCAGGCAATTCAGAAAGCATTTGACGATTTTAAAGCAGAAGTAGAAACAGCAAAAACAGCTCTAAAGGCTGTGTTTCCAGAAGAATAGAAAATAAATTACTAAGAAACCAATCATTCTCCGGAAATAAATCCGGCAATGGTTGGTTTTATTTTCAATTCGCAACCAGAAATATTTTTTGATATAATGAAGTTTAAGGAAATCAATTTTCATATGAAGAAAATTAAGTCAGGTTTTTTGAAAGCCGGATTCACGCTTGTAGAAACACTTATTGTAATTGCAATTATAGCAATCTTGTCGTCAATTATCTTGGTATCTCTTTTAGGCGTTCGTTCAAAAGCCAAAGATACAAAACGACAGGTGGAAGTTTCTCAGATTGGAAAACTTTTGATGGGCGCTTGCTATTTACCAGATGCAGGAGAAGGAGAGTATGATCTTGTTACAATCGCAAATGAAATTTTTATCAAACACCCCGAATACAAAGAATATGTGACTGTCATTCCCAAAGATCCAAAAACAGGCACTGATGCTGAATCAAAATATATTTATATTGTAAACGCAGATGGCACAAAGTGTGCTCTCTATGCAAATCTAGAAAATCCTGACCAAACTTCGACTCTTTCTATCAGTGTTCCCACGCCAGGTGGAGGAACTGGTATTTTTAAGGCTACGAGCAATGGCTGGAATGGAACACCTTTTTACTTTCAATATTCTAATTAAAAAGATGCAAAAAATTGGGAAAATTAAAGTTGAAAATAATTTAAAAGAAACGATATTAAAATCTGTAAATGAGATTGGTGGTTTTAAGCAATTTGTAAAAACTGGCGATGTGGTTTTTCTAAAACCGAATTTCAACACTGCCGACCCTTTTCCCGCCTCTACCGACTTGGAATTTTTAAGAACAGTAGTGAAAATAGTATATGAATTTGGTGCAAAATTAGTAATGATTGGAGATTCTTCTACAATGACCACCAATACCCGCAAAATAATGGAAAAACTTGGGGTTTTTGAATTACTTTCTATGGAAATTCCTCCCAGAATTTACATATTTGAAGAAGGGGAGTGGATTAAAAAAGAAATTCCTCAGGGAAAATATTTAAAAAGCGTTTTTGTACCGAAAATTCTTAATAGGCCTGATAAATTAATCTTGCTACCTTGCTTAAAAACTCATTTTCAAGCGCAATTTTCAGGAAGCCTGAAGCTTTCAGTGGGATTTATAAAGCCGTTCCAGAGAGTTCCTTTGCATATAAGGAATATTCAAGAGAAAATTGCAGAGTTGAATAAGGTAATTAATCCGGATTTAGTAATTATGGACGCAAGAAAGTGTTTTATTAATAAAGGTCCTGCCAATGGCGATTTGACTGAGCCTAATTTAATTTTAGCTTCTTGCAATAGGGTGGCGCTTGATATAGAAGGTATAAAAATCATACAGAGCTTTAAGGGCAATTCATTAAAAAACATTGAACCTTCGGAACTTCCTCAAATTAAAAGAGCAATAGAGATTGGGATTGATAGAGGGAAAGACTAATTTAAAATATAAAAGAGATTAAGAAAAATTGAGAGATTAAGACATATGTACCAAAAAAGAATTTTTAATCCGCAGTCAAAAACACCTTTTGAAATCAGCCGTTCCGGGATTGAACTCTTTTTCGAATGCCCAAGATGTTTTTATTTAAAGACAAAATTGGGAATTAGCCATCCATCTTTTCCAGCCTTTACTTTAAATAATGCCGTAGACATTCTCTTAAAAAAAGAATTTGATATCCACAGGGCAGATGGAAAGACGCATCCTTTAATGAAAACCTACAATATTAATGCAGTTCCCTTTAAACATGCAAAGATGGGAGAATGGAGGAATAATTTTAAGGGGCTCAGAGCATATCATAAATCCACTAACTTTGTGATTTTTGGAGCCGTGGATGATATCTGGCTTGTTCCCGGAAAAACTCTAAAGGTGGTAGATTATAAGGCAACAAGTATTAATGGAAAAATAAACCTTGATGATCGATATAAGGTAGCATTTAAACGCCAAATGGAAATTTATCAATGGTTGCTCCGGCGCCAAGAAGATTTGAAAAAAGAAGGGTATCAAGTTTCCAATGAAGGATTTTTCGTATATGCGAACGCAAGAAAAGACGAAAAAGCCTTTGATAAAAAATTGGAATTTAATGTAGAGATCATTTCTTATCTTGGGGATGATTCCTGGGTTGAAGGGAAAATTATTGAGGCTCATAATTGCTTAATGGATGATGAAATCCCAAAGCCCGCCCTTGAGTGCGAGTATTGTAACTATAGAAAGGCAGCCTTAAAATATGAGGAATAAGAATCATTTTTAAAAAATGTTTAAACCATTTTCTGATAATATTATTTTTATAGATACTGAGTTTTCAAGTTTAAATCCGTATAAGGGAGAGATAATGTCAATTGGCCTGGTTAAACTAAGTGCTGAAGAATTATATTTGGAATTAGAATATAAAGGTGAGACCGACGAATGGGTAAAGCTAAATATTATTCCAACTCTCAATGGTCCTAAAATAAGCAGAGAAGAAGCAATAAAAAAAATTAAAACTTTTATTGGCGACAAAAAACCTTTTATGATAGCATATGTTAATCAATTTGATGCTATCTATTGGTACAAACTTTTTGGAGTAGAAAATAATCCCTGTTATTGGATACCGATTGATTTTGCTTCAGTTCTGTTTGCTCTAGGAATTGACCCCGAGAGTTATCGGGATAATGAAAACAAGTTTTTTAAAAAATTGGGAATTGACCTGGAAAGATATCATCAGCACAATTCTCTTGATGATGCAAGATTATTAAAGGATGTATATTTAGAATTTTTACGAATTTCCAAACAGGATTAAAATAATAAATTATGGAAGAACTCATTTCAAAACAAATCGCAGATAAGCTAATGGGGGCAGAGGGGGAGGCAAGAGGAATTGCCCTAAAGAGCCATGCGGAGTTTATCTTAAAAGAATTGGGTCCTGAGGGCTTAAAGAGATTAGAAGATACAATGACGGAAATTGGTTGTCCGATAAGATACAAAGAATTAGAATCAATGAAGTTTTACCCAATGGGGATGGAAATCATTACCTTGCTCGCCATTAAGAAGGCCTTTGGATTTGATGATAAAAAATTTGAAGAAATAGGGACCTTTGGGTCAAAAATTTCCCTCATTTTGAGAATTTTCATGAAGTATTTTATTTCAATAAAACTTGTGGCCAACCAAGCTCCAAATATCTGGAGAAAATATTATACGGTAGGAGACTTGAAGGCAACTCAAGTAGACGCTGACAAAAAACAAGTAATTCTAAAACTTGAAAATTTTAAACTTCATCCGCTTCATTGCATTCACTTAAAAGGTTATTTTGCCAGTGTCGTAAAAATGGTGATAAAAGGCAATGTAGTTTGCCAGGAGACAAAGTGCCCATTTTCTGGAGACGAGTACCATGAATTTTTAATAAAGTGGTAAGGCTATGGAAGGAAAAATTAAAATTTTAATAGTGGAAGATGACTCCTTTTTTGCTCAGCTTTGTAGCAGGATGCTAGAAGAAGAAGGTTTTTCTGTATTTATTGCCATTGATGGAGAAGAAGGCCTGGAAATGCTTGAAAAAGAAGAACCGGATTTAGTAATTTTAGATTTGCTTTTGCCAACTATGAATGGTCAGGAGGTCCTAAAACGAATAAGAGAAAATCCCAACCCTAAATTGGCCAAAACTCCGGTGATGACTGTAACGAACCTTGCCCAGGAAGATGAAAGAGAAAAATGTGAAGCTCTGGGAATAGAAAGCTATTTAGTTAAGGCCTCTATTAGCGCTGATATATTTTTAGCCAAAATTAAAGAAATCTTAAACAGAAAAAAAGTCGCACAAGATTATTAGATTAAAAAACCACTATGGAAAAACAAAAACCACAGCAAATCCAAATTCGTTCCTCAGAGAACGACTTAAAAGGAGCTTATTCTAATGTAATGCAGGTGACCCATACTCAAGAAGAATTTGTTTTGGACTTTTTCAATATTATGGGACAAACTGGCGTACTTTCCAGCAGAGTAATTCTTAGTCCCAGCCATTTTAAACGAATGGTTCAGGCAATGGAAGATAATTTAAAAAAATACGAAGAGCATTTTGGCCTTATCTCTCCAAGTCAATCTCCAGTGTCTCCTCCGCAAGAAATTGGCTTTAGGCCTCAGTAACTAATCACAAAGGGTAAAAATATAACAAATGCCCAGTCCCTCGGAATGGGCATTTTATTTTTATTAAAATTGGAATAAGACAAAATTTTTGTTAGAATTATATTGGACAAAAGAATAATTTTTTAAAATATGTTAAAGAAAGACTGGATTCAAAAATTAAAAGACAACAAGGACTTTCCAAAAGTAGAAAAGATTACTGGTAAAATGAGCAAAAGATGGGGAACAGGTACTGTGGTAATCCCGGCGCCTCTTGAAATAGATAGCATAATGAAAAAAGTGCCAAAAGGCAAGGTTACTACCATTAATGAAATCCGGGCTTTCCTTGCCAAAAAACACAAAGCAACAATCGGTTGTCCCATAACCACAGGTATTTTCGCCTGGATTGCAGCCAATGCAGCAGAACAGGAAAAAAATGAGGGCAAAAAGCAATTTACGCCATATTGGCGAACCCTGAAAACAGGAGGATTTTTAAATGAAAAATATCCTGAGGGGATAGAGGGGCAAGCAAAGCTTTTAGGAAAAGAAGGGCACAGGGTTATTAAAAAGGCAAAAAATATTTTGTTGAAGATTATGAAAAGTTTTTGGCAAAACTATAGTTTTGAGGTTTATTAAATAAAATGATAAAAGATAATTTCTCTAAAAAAAGAATTGCAGCAGGCGCGGTAATTCTGAATAGAGGCAAGATTTTACTTGTTAAGGCGACTTATAAAGATCATTGGTCTTTTTCAGGAGGGATTATTAAAGAACTTGAATCGCCAGCAGAAGGACTGAAAAGAGAGGTTAAAGAAGAACTGGGGTTGAGGATTAAAGTGGGAAAACCACTCATTATTGAATATTTAAAAAGGCCAAAAGAAAACAGGATAGAGGAAAGTATTCAGATGTTATTTTTGTGCAAATTGGGAAAAGGAGAAAAACTTTCGAATATAAAATTTGTTGACGGTGAAATAGAAGAATATAAATTCGTTTTGCCCAAAATGGTACCAAAAATGATAAGCAAATGGGGCGCAAAAAGATGGGAATCCGTAATGGAGGCCTTAAAGAAAAATAAAATAATGTATTTGGAAAATAAATACAAAAAATAACAAAAAAATAACAAAAAAATAACAAATTAGACTATGGGGCTGTATGATTTATACAAAAAAAGCCCAAGGGTAGGATTGGCCTTGGGGAGCGGGGGAATCAGGGGGGCTTCTCATATAGGCGTAATAAAGGTTTTGGAGGAAAATAAAATTCCGATTGATTTTATTGCCGGCAGCAGCGTAGGCGCCATAATCGGAGGAGGATATGCTGCACTAAAAGACATAAAGAAAATAGAAGAACTAACTCTTTCAATGAAATGGAGGGATACACTTTCATTGCTGGATACTTCTTTTAAGGGGGGAATAATAAAAGGAGCAAAAATCCATGAATTTCTTGAAAAAATCCTGGGCAGACTTACCTTCAAGGACTTAAAAATTCCATTTGTAGCCGTAGCCACAGACATAAAGACAGGGGAAACCATTTTGCTCTCAGAAGGAAATCTTACTCAGGCAATTCGAGCAAGCGCAGGTTTTCCTTTGATGGTCAAGCCCATAAACCTTAAAGGAAAGCTTCTTTTGGACGGGGGACTTTCAGATCCGGTGCCGGTTGATATCGTAAGAAAAATGGGAGCAGACATCGTAATTGCCGTGAATCTAAACAGTCAGGATTATCTCAAAGAATTTAAAGAAAGAACCTTTTATTCGGTTGGCGCAAGATGCATTGATATAATGCAATACAGATTGTCAAAATACGGAGTAGAATCAGCTGAAATTTCAATTGAGCCATTTTATAGCTTAAAAGGAGGAGGGATTAAGGCTTTTAAAAAATTTTTTGATGAAGATGCAAAAAATATAATTTTAGCTGGTGAAAAAGCTACTATCAAGATACTTCCTAGAATAAAAGAGTTACTCAAGATTTAAAAAATTTATTGTATAAAATGAATATAATTAACCAAGCAAGAAAATTTGCTCAAAAAGAAATAGAAAAATATGGAATGCCAGGTCCCATTGCTTTTGAGATTTCAGAGAACAAAGCCAAAGAATTAGCCGAAAAATTAAGAGCTGACAAGTCCATAACTTTAGTTGGAACGTATCTAATGGATATAAAGCTAGGGCAGGCTTTTAAAGAAGGAAGAGGAAAAGAGCATGTCAAAATGAGCGTTGAGGCGACAAAAGAATTTTTAGAAAAATTTGAGATTGACGAAAAGACAAAGGAAAAGATAATTAATTGCGTTGAGGCGCATCATGGGGATCTACCTTATATTTGCAAAGAAGCAGAAATCTGTGCCAATGCCGATTGTTACAGATTTTTACATCCGAAAGGATTTTTAGTTTTATTTTCTGGCCTTGGAAAAGAAGGACTTGAATTTGAAGAAATATTAAATTTGGCAGAATTAAAGCTGGATGAAAAATACAAAATCTTATCTTTGGATATTTGCAAGAAAGAACTAAAAGAGTATTATTACCAATTAAAAGCACTAATAAAAAGCGCAAGAGAATTTTAAAAATATGGCAACAATTGAAGATTTTCAAAAATTGGATATTAGAGTAGGAAAAATCATTGGAGTTGAGGATTTCCCCGAAGCTAAAAAACCAGTTTACAAACTGAAAATAGATTTTGGAGAAGAACTTGGAATAAAGCGCTCGGCAGCCGGTATTACTGGTTTGTACAAAAAAGAGGACTTATTGGGAAAACTTATTTTAGGAGTGGTAAATTTTCCTCCAAGGCAAATGGCTAATTTTGTTTCAGAGGTGTTAACATTGGGCGTGCCAGATGAAAATGGAAACTGGATTTTAATTGTTCCTGATAACCCAAAAAAGGCTTTTTTGGGAGGGAAATTATCTTAAAATGTTAAAAGTCAAAAATCTAAAAGCAAAAGTTGAAGAAAAAGAAATTTTAAAAGGAGTGGATTTGGAGATTAAAAGAGGCGAGATTCAGGCACTTCTTGGACCAAACGGAAGCGGTAAATCAGTTTTGGCCCAGACAATTTCAGGGAACCCCAAGTACAAAATTACAAAAGGGGAAGTTTTTTTCTTGGAAAAGAATATTACAAGGCTTTCTCCTGAAAAAAGAGTAAAATTGGGCATTGTTTCAGTCTGGCAAACACCTCCTGAAATAAAAGGCGTAAAGTTTTCTAGTTTACTGGAGAAAATTTCTCAAAAACAAACCGAAGCAGAAAAAATGGATTTTAGTAATTTTCTAGAAAGAGAATTAAATGTGGGATTTTCAGGCGGAGAAAAAAAGATTTCCGAATTGCTTCAGGTTTTGGCTTTAAATCCAAAACTTGTGATTTTTGATGAAATTGATTCGGGCCTAGACATTAAAAAACTTCAAAAGGTTGCAAAAATCATAAAAAAAGAATTGGTAGAAAAAGGCGTATCAATTTTATTAATTACTCACTGGGGTCAAATCTTGGAATTTTTAAAGCCAGACTGGACATCCGTTATGGTAGATGGAAAAATTATTTGTAAGGCAAAAGATTTTAGAAAAGTCTTAAAAACTATCAATAAATATGGTTATGAAAAATGCAAACAGTGCTCTGCTTGCTAAGAATGCAAATTATTTGCAGATTGATCATAGGGTAAAAAATGTAATGGGGTCAAAAGAAGTAATTGTTTTGCCCAGTCCTGCAGCCTGGGAAAAGTTTGCTTGGACCAGAAAGTACTTTGAAGAAAAGCCAAAAGAGGGTTATTTTATTTGGGTTAGAAAACAGCCAAGCGCTCCGTTGTCAACCTGTGTAACAATTGCCTCCAAAAAAGTATCACAAAATCTAAGGAATTTGGCAGTAATTGAAAAAGGGATAAAAGCGCAGGCGAATGTGGTATGTAATGCTTTAGAAAACAATTTATGCGGTAGACATTTTGCAAAGGGGAAACTTATTTTAAAAGACGGAGTTTCTTTAGAATACAATCACTTGCACAAGTGGGGCCAAAAGGATTTTGTAAGCCCAGATTATGATTTTGTTTTAGGAAAAAATACAAAATTGATTTATAACTACAAAAATCTTTTTCCTCCAGAAAATCTAAATTTAAAAACTACTATTTTTGCCGGAGAAAATTCCAATTGTATTTTAAATTTTGTTGTTAATGGCCAAAATTCAAAAATAGAGATAAAAGACTCTGTATTTTTGGAAGGTGAAAATTCAAACAGCATTGTAAGGTTGAGATTGGTAGGAAAAAAGAAAAGCCAAATCTCTGCCATCAGCAAAATTATAGCCAGGGCTCCTTCCAGGGGGCACTTGGATTGCCAGGGATTATTGGTAGATAAGTTTTCCAAAATTTCACTTGCACCCGAATTGGTATGCGAAAATAATAAGGCCCAAATTACCCATGAGGCATCTATTGGAAGAATTTCTGAAGAGCAATTGACTTATCTTAGAATGAGAGGTCTTTCTGAAAAGGAGGCGATTGATTTGATAATTTCCGGATTTTTAGAAAAGTAAAAAATAATTTATGAAAGAAAAACAAGGTTTTTTATTTTTTTTAAACTGCAAAATTGCAATCTCAAATAAAGTTTTTCGTCCGAGAATTGAGACTGAATTTTGGGTTAAAAACGCTATAAGAGATTTAAAATTACAAATTACAAATTCAAAATTGGGAAAGGTAGAAATATTAGATATTTTTGCGGGAACTGGTTGCATTGGTATTACAGCTTTAAAAAACCTTAAAAATAGCTTTGTAGATTTTGTTGATATTGATAGAAATGCTATTTTGCAGATTAGAATTAATCTGGAGCAAAATAAAATTCCCAGAAGAAATTGCAGAGTTTATAATTCTGCATTTTTTGAGATCCCAAAGATTTATCGTAGAAAATATGATGTAATCTTTGCAAATCCTCCATATATTGCCAAAGATAGAATTCTAGAAGTTCAAAAAGAGGCGTTAGAAACCGAGTCAAAAAGAGCGCTTTTTTCCGGAAAAGATGGAACAAATCACATTAAAAGATTTTTAAAAGAAGTAAAAAATCACTTAAAACCCAATGGAATTTTCTTTTTAGAATTTGACCCTTTGCAAAAAGAAAAAATAGAAAAGGTTTTGCAAAAAGAAGGACTCGAATCTAAATTTTATAAAGACCAATTTAAAAAATACCGTTGGCTAAAAGGCAAGATAAAAAATTAGATTATGGGAAAAAATAAGGATTTTTCAAAAGTGTATTCTTTTAGCAGATTGAATAAGTTTGGAAAGTGTCCAATGGATTATTATTTTTATTATTTAGACCCGGAATGGAAAGGCTATCAAAAGCCAAAGGATTACAATACTAAAGGTTCTGCAGTTCATGGGGCGATTACTTTGTTTTATCATCTACCGCCTCCAGAAAGAACTTTTAAAAATCTTAAGGATCTTTTATATGAGGCTTGGTTTGCAGAAACCGACCTTAAAAGAACTCCTCCTCTGGGAGAATTGGGCGGTTTTAATAGTTTGGCCCATGAAAGAAAGATTTATTTTGACACTCTAAAAGCGCTTAAAAATTTCTTTAATTTAAAAGATATTGAACCTCCTTTATTTTATCTTCCAACAAAAGACATAAAGCATTCTTTTTCAGATTACGAGAGTATGGTCCAGCCGATTCATGAGGAGGTTTCTATATCCGGAAAATTTGACAGGATTGACAAACTCCCAGACGGAACCCTTAGAATAATTGATTTTAAAACTTCAAGAAACCATCAGGACAGATTTCAACTGGATTTTTACAGAATTTTGGCAGAATTGAATTTCAAGCTTCCGGTAAGCAAAGTAAGTTTTTATTATCTCACAGAAGGTCAGATTGTGGATTTCCCGGTTTTCAATAATGACCATCAGGATTTTAAAGATAAAATCCTGGAAAGGGCAATGATTATAAAAAATACTCAAGAATTTACTCCAAAAACCTCTAATTTGTGCAGATATTGCGATTTTAAAGAAGTCTGCCCCATTTTTAACGAAAACGCAAAGTAATTTATTGACTTTTAATACTAAAAGTGACATAATATCTGCATAGCTTGGGGACCGTAGAGACCGAAGATCAAAATCAGGACAGGAGGATTCTGTGAGAAAGACGAGCTCTTTCGTTCCAAACTTGGTCCATGTGGGACTCGACACCGTGGAGCGCTTTTTCGAAAGCCTTCTCGGGAGCGGCCTGATCGAGCCCTTGGAAGCCGACAAGAGTATCGGTGTTCAGGTGGTCGTCCTAGACGAGACCGGAAAAGCGATCGATTCTCTCGTCTTGGGCGACGAAGAGGTGGCGAAGAGATTCGCTTCTCTCGCCATGGAGAAGGCGGAAAAGGCAGCTCAGTCAAAGAGTTCTACCAGGAATATGGAACCAGACGGCGACCTGAAGGGCGTCGCTGGGGCAGGTGGGGTTTGGTCTGCTGTCGGCTGTTTTGCGGTCGGCGCAGCAGGCCTTCCCACTCAGTGGGATGAGGCCATCGCCAGAGTTGTGGCGGGCGTGATCACGGCCGTCATGGAGGGTGAGACCAGGTCCCGTTCCTGGCCAGCTAGAGAGAGATAGCTGAAACCACGTGGGCCCCAAGCCAAAGACCCAGGACCTTGAGTCCTGGGCCGAGCTCTTTAGAGGGCGCATTCATTGCGCCCTTTTATATTTTGGCATAGATTTCTTTATGTGTTATATAATCTATTATGGGCACTCGATTCAAAAACCGCAAAGGAGGTGCGGAATGATGGATTTTGACAACATTCGATTGGTCCAGGCTGGCGATCCCATTAAGGTCGCTGGTGTCGGGTACAGATTTGATGAAAGTTCGGCAAGTTACTTCAAGAATCTTCTCGGTCTGGCAAGGGCTGGCAGAGATGTGGGCAGTATCAGGATCTCTATGTGTAGAGAAGACGATGGGAGGCGTGTCGATGTTCCCTTTGCTGATCTCATTAGGACTTTGCCAGCGTCTCGGGCCGACTAAAGTCTGTACCGCGATTAAGGGCTCGGGAGTAATTCCCGAGCTCCTTTTATTTTTAGTGGTTTTTAATTATAATAAAGAAGTTAGCATTAATCTTAATAATATGCCTACACTTGAAGAACTAAGGAAAACAAGGTTAAAGAAATTAGATGCTTTAAAAAAGGCAGGAGTAAATCCTTATCCTTCAAAAACCAAGAAAACTCACGGAATTAATGAGGTAATTTCAGATTTTAATAATTTAGTCAAGACAAAAAAGAAAATTATTTTGGCAGGAAGAATCAGGGCAATAAGAGAGCACGGAAAATCTACTTTTTTAAATTTTGAAGATGGTTCGGCAGGCTCACCACAAGGTTGTAGCGGGAAAATCCAGGCATATTTAAAAGAAGATATTCTTGGTGAGAAGAAATATAAAGCTTTTTTGGATAGTTTTGATATCGGAGATTTTGCGGAATTCACAGGAATTCTTTGCAAAACAAGAACCGGAGAAAGAACAGTTGAGGTTTCAGATTATAAGATTCTGGCAAAGTCTTTGAGGCCATTGCCTGAGAAATGGCATGGTTTAAAAGATATTGAGGAGAGATACAGAAAAAGATATCTGGATCTTTTAATGAATCCGGAAGTCAAAGAGGTCTTTAAGGTAAGGAGCAAAATTTTAAAACTCTTGAGAGAATATTTAGATGACAACGGTTTTCTAGAAATGGAAACTTCGGTCTTGCAGCCGATTTATGGGGGAGCATCAGCCAGACCCTTTATTACACATTTAAAAGCATTGGATAAGGATTTTTATCTTAGAATTTCTGATGAACTTTACTTAAAAAGACTGATCGTGGGAGGGTTTGACAAAGTATATGAAGTTTCAAAAGACTTTAGAAATGAGGGAATTGATAAACAGCACAATCCGGAGTTCACACAAATAGAGTTTTATTGGGCATATGCAGATTATAATGATTTAATGAAATTTGCAGAGAAAATGCTTTCCCACGTTATTAAAGAAGTTTGCGGAAGTTTAAAAATTGAATTTGAGGAGAATAAATTGGATTTTGCCCCGCCCTGGAAAAGAATTACCTATAGAGATTTGCTTTTAAAATACGCTGGGATTGATATTGATAAGGTAAAAACAGAAGAAGAACTTAAAAAAGCAATCTCATTAAAGAAAGAATTAAAATTAGATTTAAAAGGAATCGTAGGCTATGGACCCATGTTGGATGCGCTTTACAAAGAATATTGCAGGCCAAAAATAATCCAGCCAACATTTTTAATTGACCATCCCGCAGAATTAATGCCTTTGGCAAAGCGGAAAGAAGAAAATCCTTTGAGGATTCAAAGCATTCAGCTTTTAGTGTCAGGATACGAACTTGTAAAGGCATATACGGAATTAAATGACCCCCAAGACCAAAAGGAACGCTGGTTAGAACAAGAAGGCTTGGCAAAAAAAGGCTTGCAGGAACACGAGGTATTGGACGAGGATTATATTGAGGCATTAGAGTATGGCATGCCTCCCACTGCAGGTTTTGGAATTGGAATTGACAGATTAACTGCAATTTTAACAAATCAGCACTCAATTCGGGATGTGATTTTGTTTCCCTTTATGAAACCAAAAAACTAAGCACCAGGGAAAGTAGATCGCTCGGCAAACTACTTCAGGGAACCGCAAAATTTCCCACCGAGGAATTTTGCTTAGTACTCGGCTCGCTCTCCGCTGAAAGAGGCGGAACCATGGCCGCGAGTCTGCGTATGTTCCCTTCAATAGTTTGCCTCGCTTAACATAACAATTATCAAAGAAAATAGTTTTTTGGGAGCACACGGAGACAAAATCGCTTGGTCCCGAGCGAAGCGAGGGAATTTTGTTGAGTATTTGAGTGAGTCCGACCGCTGGAGGCGGACGAGCGTCTACCAAAAACTACTTTCTTGATTTAAATGCCCTTAACTCCATTTCATTTAGGACCAGGATTATTTTTCGGAATAATCTTTATCAAATATCTAGATTTTTTCGCATTTTTATTGGGTAATGTAATTTTAGACATTGAACCTTTTTTTGTCATTCTTTTGCATCTCGGACAGCCATATAGTTCTTATTCTCATCATGGTGCCTTGCATTCGCTCTTTGGGGCATTGGTTATATCCTTGGCAACAGCCTTTTTGTTAAATAGATTTAAAAAAAGGATTGGGAAAATTTTGGCAGGATTTAATATTCTACACGCATCCTCTTTTAGGAAAATCTTTTTGAGTGTTTTTTTGGGAACCCTTATGCATCTGCTTTTCGACTCTTTAATGCACTATGATGTTTTTCCTTTCTGGCCATTTCATTTCAATCCGCTTTTAAGAAAAATTTCTTTTACTTATAATTATTTTCTGATTATTGCCCTGGGAATATTGGGATTCGCCCTCCTTGTTTTAAAAATCAAAAAAAATCACAGAACTTCTTGACGGATTTTTTTTTGTGAGATATACTAAAAGCAGTTGAAAATTGAATGCAAAAAAGCTTTGACGAAAGACTTTCCTCTTTTGTCGGGGCGTAAAAGTGTAGCTATCACTCACGCCCCATGCTGCCGGCGAAAACCATCTAGCCTTGTCATGAGTGGTTCGACAAGCTCGCCACTGCGGCTTGTCGAAGGAACTTGTCCTGCGGTGAGTCGAGGGGACTTGCCCTGAGCGAGCAAAGCGAGTCGAAGGGTGGATTAAGTCGTGCCGGGTTCGCCCGTAAATAGCGAGTGCAGTTCCTCACCTCAGGTGGCGGACTCAGAGATAATTTGCGGTAACGTAATTATAAAGCAAGGTGGTATCGCGGGCAAAGCCTCGCCCTTGCAAATTAATTAATTTAATTTGTGATGGCGAGGTTTTTCTTTTTAATCTGGAAATGATAAAATAGATTAATATAAAAACCTCCCTTCACGCTTAATTTAATATGTTAGATATAAAATTTATAAGGGAAAACCCTGAAACTATAAAAGAGGGTTGTAGGAAAAAACATGTAAAATTAGACATTGACAGACTCTTAGAATTGGACATTATAAAAAGAGAATGTCTGGAGAAAATTGAGAATCTACGTCATGAACTAAATACCATATCTAACAAGAACAAAAAACCCACATTACAGGAAATAGCAAAAGGAAAAAAAGTAAAAGAGGAAATAAAAGGACTGGAAGCAAAATTCAAAGAAATTGAGGTAGAATTCAATGCTCTGATAGCACAAGTTCCAATTCCACCCGCTACCGATGTTCCCGAAGGAAAATCTGAAGAAGAAAATGTACTGGTAAGGACATGGGGGAAACCTCCCAAGTTTGATTTTGAGCCGAAAGACCATATTACTCTAATGGGAAATCTGGATCTTTTAGACCTTGATAGGGGGGCAAAGATCGGTGGTTTTAGGCAGTATGTAATAAAAAATGAAGCAGTTTTAATTGAACAATCTCTTTTGAGATGGAGTTTGGATATTTTGACCAAAAAAGGATTCATAGCCCATAGGCCAACTGTAATGGTAAAAGAATTTGCGCTTTTTGGAACGGGAATGTTTCCCAAGGGCAAGGAAGAGACGTATAAAACTGATGATGAACTATTTTTGGGAGGAACTACTGAGGTGCCATTAATGGCGCAATACGCAAATGAAGAACTTTCAGAAAAAGATTTGCCATTGAAAATGGTAGGAATTTCAGAGGCATTTAGAAGAGAAGTAGGCAGCTATGGAAGAGATATCAAAGGGATAATGAGAGTTCATGAATTTTGGCAGACAGAACAAGTCGTGATTTGCAAAAACGATTTAGCAGAATCTATCAAATTGCACGAAGAATTGCTCAAGAATTCCGAAGAGCTTTTGCAGCAATTAGAATTGCCCTATAGAGTAGTAAATGTATGCGGCGGAGAATTAAGCGATGGCCAGGTGAAAAGATACGATATTGAAACCTGGGTGCCTTCTCAGGAGAAATACCGTGAGACCCATTCTGATTCTTATTTGTTGGATTTTCAGACAAGAAGACTAAATATCAAATATAGAGAAAAAGACGGAAAATTAAAATTCGCTCATTCTTTGAATCAGACCGCAATTGCAGTTCCAAGAATTCTAATTCCTTTAATTGAAAACAATCAGCAAAAAGACGGTTCAATAAAAATTCCGAAAGTTCTTCAGAAATACTTAGGATTTAAAACAGTAAAGAAATAAAAAGGATGGGCCGGATTGGTTCCGGCCCTTTGCGGTGCGGTTAGGAGCGGCGAGGAGTTCCTACTTCCTCTCCCCATCGATAGAGCCAGGAGAGAGCGCGCCCAATGGCTCTGATGCTCAAGCATACACCTTTCCAGAGGGCCTTGAACATCTTGTTCAGGCCTAGTGGACAGATGATGCCAACCCAGAGATAGTACGCTGGCCATCCTGCTGGCCAGAACACAGACATAAGGATGGCGCCCAGTAAGGTGTCGTCAGCTATACCCGAGCGTTCGGTATAGCCGACGGTGAACGCAAATCCGCCGACATACATTGCGATTTCCAGCACAAACTTTACAAACCACATCGCTGTCTCACCTCCTTTCGGCTAAGCGATTCAAGACTTTGAAGTACTATTTATGCATAACACATTTAGATAGTTTTGTCAAAACAAAATGGAAAAGGTCTTAATTCTTCATGGTTGGGGATCTTCTGCCCAAAAATGGGAAAAAATAAGATATCCTTTAGAGCAAAATGGAATTAGAGTTTTTATTCCCGATCTTCCTGGTTTTGGAGGAAATCCGGCTCCGACTGATCCATGGACAGTTGATGATTATGTAAATTGGGTTAAAGAATATGTTGACGAGAACAATCTTTCAGAGTTTTTCCTGGCAGGCCACTCTTTTGGAGGAAGGATTGGTATAAAATTTGCCTTAAGATATCCTGAGAAACTAAAAGGCCTGATTTTGATTTCTGCTGCTGGAATTAGGCCAAAAGAAACAAAACTATTTTATTTTAAAGTAATCTCTGCTCTCGCGTCTATTTTTAGAAAATTTTCTTTTTTGCCAGGATATAATTTTTTAAGAAGAGTTTTTTATAAAAAAATTTTAAGGAAAGCAGATTATTTAAAAACAAAAGGCGTAATGAAAGAAACCTTTAAAAAAGTAATTGAGGAAGATTTAAAAGATTTATTTTCAGAAATAAAAACCCCAACCTTGATTTTATGGGGCAAAATTGACAAGACCACTCCTTTGGAGGATGCATATTTTATGAATGATAAGATTAAAGGTTCAAAATTAGAAGTATTAGATGGCCTATCTCATCTTATTCATCTTGAAGATCCTGAGCTTCTTTCTCAAAAAATAATGAGTTTTATAAGATGACAGATTATTTTTTTCTAATTTTTTGGTTTTATTTTTTCCCTTTTGTCTGGCTGATAGTTTTTGTCAAAAAAATTTTATTTTGGATTTGGCTTTGGCAGTTAAAAGAATATCATCTAAGTAGATTTTTAGACCATTTTAGAACCGAAAAAGGCAAAAAACTTTTCTTAAACTGGCTTTTGTTTGTAAAAGTATTTCTATTTTCTACGGTTTTGATTTTCCTGATAAAGATTGATGACCTTATTGTTTTATATATCTTAAAAAAATATCAAACTCTGATTCGGCTTGTAATTTTATATTTAGGATATTTTCCTTATTTTGTATTAATTTTATTCTTTTTAGAGGCGCTAAAGGCTTTGGCAGACATATTAATAAAAAGATTAAAGAAACCGGTTTTAACTGAAAAGACTATTTTACTTATTTCCTTAAATTTTCTTTTAGCAATTGCATTTTTGGTCTATAGTCTGAAAAATGTTCCTTTTTTAACTGCTTTTTTTGGATTTCCCAATATGGATCTTCTTTTTGATTTTTCTTTTTGGCTTTTGTTATTTGATATTCTGGCTCCTTTTACTATTTCTTTGGTAGTTTTGTTTTCACAGCCGTTTTTTGTGTTTTTCAGAAATCGGACTCTTATTGAAAAAGCCAGGGCAAAAAGGGAAAAATTCAAAGATTTGATTGTAATCGGAATTACAGGTTCTTACGGAAAAACTTCAACCAAAGAATTTTTAGCTACAATTCTTTCAGAAAAATATAAGGTTTTAAAAACAAAAGAACATCAAAATTCGGAAGTTGGAATATCGCAGTGTATTCTAAATGATTTGAGGCCGGAACATCAGATTTTTGTGTGCGAAATGGGTGCATACAATAAGGGAGGAATAAAATTCCTATGTGAGATTGCCAAACCCAAAATTGGAATTTTGACGGGAATTAACGAGCAGCATATGGCTACCTTCGGATCGCAAGAAAATATTATAAAAACCAAATTTGAACTAATTGAAAGTTTACCAGAACAAGGAATTGCCATATTAAACTGGGATAACGAATTAATAAAGTCAAAAGTCAAAAGTCAATCCGCCAGTTGGCGGACAAAGCTCAAAAGCCAAAGGCTTTGTTCAGTTAAGGAAAAAGTGGATTTTTGGGCAGAAAATATTATAACTGAAAAAGATTGGATTGCTTTTGATGTTCTGTCAAAAGAAGGAGAGAGGGGGAGTTTTAAACTGGGTCTTTTTGGAGTTCAGAATATTGAAAATCTTTTAATGGCTATTACCTGTGCCAGGGAACTAGGAATGAGCTTTGATGAGATTTTGAAGGCCTGCGAGAAAATAGAATCCTGGCAAGGCGGAATGAAACTTAAAAGGGGAGTAAATGGCATAGATATTATTGATGCTACTTATTCTGCAAATCCCAAAGGAGTGGTTTTACATTTAGATTATGTAAAACTTTGGCAAGGAAAGAAAATTATAGTTATGCCTTGTTTGATTGAATTGGGAAAAGCGTCAAGGAAAGTTCATGAAAAAATAGGGAAAAAGATAGCAGAAACTTGCGATCTGGCAATAATCACTACAAAGGATAGATTAAAGGAAATTAAAAAAGGAGCAATTTCAACAGGCGCAAACAAAGAGAGCATTTTGTTTTTAGAAAACCCAAGAGATATTTTTGAAAAATTAAAACCATATTGCATTCAAGGAAATGTAATTCTTTTGGAGAGCAGAGTTCCTAAACAATTAATTGAATATTTGACAGATTTAAAAAGAGAAAGCCCCGTCCGCATAGGACGGGACGGGGCTTAGGCCTGCCAACCAAGTATGATGGGGAGCCGCGGGGGCCCCTTAATCATCCAGTGGCAGACTAGGACGAGGATCAGGAGCAATATGGTGACGAAGATCAACAACGTTCTCCTTCTTATCATCTTTCGCCAGTTCTTTTCCCTGATCTCTCGCCATCCCAGGGAGAACCTGGGGTCGGCAGCCTGGATCATGTCTCCTCCTTTCTGCCGAACACGAGTTACGAAAAACACCGATTCGGTGATACTAGAATATTGTAGCATGTCATCAAAACTTTATCAAAAATCTAATCCAATTTTAATATCTTTATCTCCCAACACTCAGAAAGATGATATTTTTTTGGCATTGAGATTGATTTTTAAGCCCAAAGAATGGAAAAAGGGAAGTGAGATTGAAAAATTGGAAAATGAATTTGCAAAGTACTTAGGAGTAAAATATGCAATTTCTTTTAATAGCGCAAGAGCAGGACTTTTTGCGATTTTGAGAAGTTTACAATTAGAAAAAAATAGCCAGGTTTTGTTACAAGCATTTACCTGCAATGCGGCTGTAAATCCTATAATTTGGGCAGGACTAAAACCTGTTTTTGTGGATATTGATGAAACCTTGAATTTAGATCCAGAAGACCTGCGAAAGAAAATAACAGACAAAAGTAGAGTTGTAATGGTTCAGCATACTTTTGGATATTCTGCAAACCTAGAGAAGGTTTCAGAAATTTGCCGAAAACACAATTTAATTTTAATTGAAGATTGTGCTCATTCTCTTTCGGCAAAATATCATGGAAAACCCGTTGGAACTTTTAGCAAAGCATCCTTTTTTAGTTTTGGCAGAGATAAAATAATATCTTCTGTATTTGGAGGGATGGTAGTTACCGATGATGACGAATTGGCAAAAGAAATCAAAAATTTTCATAATCAGCTTAGCTTTCCATCTAATTTTTGGATATTCCAACAATTATTGCATCCGGTTTTGACGAATTTCGTTGTTATTCCTCTCTATGGTATTTTTGGAATCGGCAGATGGGTTTTGCTTTTTCTTCAAAAAACAAGAATTTTATCAAAAGCAGTACATTGGAAAGAGAAAAAAGGCAAAAAAGTAGGATATCTTTTTCAAAAGATGCCAAATGCTATAGCGCTTCTGGTATTAAATCAATTTAATAAGTTAGAAAAGTTTATTTTGCATCAAAGAAAGATAGCAAAGCTCTATGATGAAAATTTAAAAGATTTGGGATTTTTGTTGGCAAAAGGAAATCCAGAAAGGGTTTATATGCGATATTCCGTTTTGACCGAAAAATATGATACTGACGAGATATTAAAAAAAGCAAGAAAAGAAAAAATCTTTTTAGACGATGGCTGGAGAAAAACTCCAATTACGCCTTCCGATACAGACCAGCAAAAAATGGAATATATTTTGGGAAGTTGTCCGGAGGCGGAAAGAATATCAAAAAACATTTTTAATTTGCCGACTCATATTAATGTCTCTGAAAAAGCGGCTTTTCGAATTATTAATTTTTTAAAAGGTATTGAGTAAAATATGGCTTTTACTGTAAAAGAAATTGAGGATAAAAAAACTTGGGAAGACTTTCTTTTGGATTGTGAGGAAAAAACTTTCTTGCAGTCATGGAATTGGGGGGAATTCCAAAAGTTAATGGGAAATAAAATTTGGAGAATGGGAATTTCTGAAAACGGAGAACTAATTGCAATTTGCTTTTTCTATAAAATTGCGGCAAGACGAGGCACCTTTTTGTTTTTGCCTCACGGCCCTACGTTAAAGTCAAAAGTCAATCCGCCAACTGGCGGACAAAAGTCAAAAGTTTTAGTGGTGTTATTAGAAGGATTAAAAAAAGTTGCCAAGGAAGAGGGAGCGAGTTTTATCAGGATTGCGCCGATTTGGGAAAGAAGTCAGGAAAATGTAGAAATTTTTAAGGATTTTGGGTTCAGACAAGCGCCTATTCATATGCATCCTGAATTAACCTGGCAATTAAATATTTTGGGAACCGAAGAAGAGATTTTAAAAGGAATGAGAAAAACAACGAGATATCTGGTTAATCAGGGTATTAAAAAAAAGGAAGTGGAAATTGTAAAAAGCAAAGATGAAAAGACAGTGGAGATTTTTAATGAATTATACCAGGCCACAGTCAACCGTCAGCGCTTTACGCCTTTTTCTTTGAATTACCTGAAAAATGAACTTTTAGCATTTTCTCCGGACAATGAAGTTTTGGTGTTTTTGGCAAAACACAAGAATGAAACTTTAGCGTCAGCAATTTTTATATTCTGGCAGGGGATTGCGTTTTATCATCAAGGAGCCTCTACTTTAGCATATCCAAAAATTCCCGCTTCATATTTTCTGCAATGGGAGGCGATAAAAGAAGCCAAAAGCAGGGGCTGTAAGATTTATAATTTTTGGGGAATTGCAGAATCAGACCTGAAAGACAAATCTCATCCTTGGTGGGGATTGACGCTTTTTAAAATGGGATTTGGGGGAGAGAAAAAAGAATATGTTAGAACCCAAGACCTTCCTTTGTCTAAAAAATATTGGTTTAACTTCCTAGTAGAAAGAATACGGAAAACCAAAAGAGGATTTTGAAAAAATCCTCTTTTGCAGAAAAGGGGTCGGGGAAGCTGGGTGCTTCCCCGTGTAGGAAAACAGGTTCCCGCCACAACTTCGAAGATGTTGGTGGGAATGTTAGAAATCCTTCGACACTGAGCTCAGGACGAAGTGCCGAGGGTTTCTAAAGAGCGAAGCGAGTGAGCGAAGGCGAACGCTCGAACCGAAGGCGAGAGTAAGCGGAGCGATAAGAGGGGGTTTTAATCGGGTATGATGAGAAAATACAGACATTTAAAAAAAAGATTAAGAATCAAAAAGAGAAAGCCATTTTATAAAAAAAAGGGTTTTTGGATTTCTATTTTGCTTTTGGTATTTTTTGGAGGAGTTTTTTATTTAATATTTTTTTCCAAAGTTTTTCAAATAAAAGAAATTAGAATTTCAGGCAATGAGAGGATTTCCACTGAGGATCTAAGAGAATTGATCAATTCAAAAATTGAAAAGAAATTTTTCCTACCAACAAAAAGCATATTTTTAGTAAAGCTAAAAAGCATCGAAAGAGAAGTTTTAAATAAGTTTTCTTTAATAGACGAAGCAAAATTAAAAAGAAAACTCCCAAACATTTTAATTCTTGAAGCCAAAGAGAGGAGATCTCTTGTTATTTTTTGTTCTCTTTCAGAAAAATGTTTTAAAGTCGATAAATTGGGCATTGCCTTTGAAGAAAGTCTGGAGAAAAAGGATCTGGCGATTTTTTCTCAGAAAGAGGAAGAAGTCTTTCTTGGAAAGCAGGTGATTGAACCTGGATATTTGAATTCAATCCTAGAAATTCAAAAACAGCTAAAAGACGATCTTAAAATTGAAATTGAGAAATTCTTGGTTTCAGATGAAAAATTGACAGTAAAAACCCTTGAAGGATTTGAAATTTATTTTAATCCGGATAATGATATCAAAGACCAGGTATTTAATCTAGATAATATATTAAAAGAAAAAATTACAGCCGAAAGGAGAAATAGCCTTGAATATATAGATTTAAGGTTTGGAAATAAAGTCTTTTATAAATAGCTATTTTATATAGTAAACAAAGATAGAGTACCCAATTTTAGCAACAGGATTGTATTTATTAAGCCAGGAATAATAACCAAAAGACTGGTTGAATCCAGCAATCGGAGTTCCTGTGCCTCCCTGCAAAGTGCTTGCTGATATGGCAAAATAATTGGGTTTTTCAAATTCTTTTTCGGAACGAGTGCCCCACCAGGGCATGAATTTTTCTTTTAAATAATATTCAGCGCTTCCGCCTCCAAAATAATCTACATAGATTTTTTCAATTCCGTTTGCCTTGACCCACCCTTCTAATCTTTTTAGGTCCTGGCCCCAGTCTAAGTTAGAATCTACCACATAAATATAACCGTTATTAGGGCCTCCAACCAACTCATTAAAATAGGCCAGAAAATGAGGATAAATTGAGATGATTTCCAGTACTTGCCACGCTAAAAGCAGCCCCAGAAGGGCATATTTGGGCTTTAAGCGCGATTTTCCCAATAGCTCCACAATCTGTTTGCTTACCAATAAAATCGTTAAAGGAAGGACCGGCAATAAATGTCTTACCCCGATATTAAGAGGAGAGGTAATACTTGCTGCCCAGTAAATTCCTATAAATAACAAAAATGCAAATTCTGTAAAATGCAAACCAACCCATTTTTTAAATCTCCCAAAAGAGTTTTGCCAAAAGGGCTCTTTGACCTTGATGCTTGCCCAAAGCAGGGCAATAATAGTCAAAATATGAAATGGCAGAGTTTCCTTTATAGCATACACGACCGGAAAATAATTTTTCCAGCCGGATGCGGAAACTTCACCCAGAAAAAAAGTTGTATGGCCAAAGGAAGCTCTTTGAAAAACCAGGAAAAGTCCTAAAAGATATTGCACAATAGGTCTAAGAATGGGAATTCTGGCTAATTGGCTCAAGAGAGGGCCGATGAATCTTATAGGATGCGAACTAAGCAAGAATTTAATATCTTGCACCTGTCGCTCAATAGGATAGTTTGCTGTATGGTAAGCATATACTATCCAGACCAGAGCAAAACAAATTACTAAAATTAAAACAAAACTTAAAAGACGCGAGAAGAATGTTTTTAAAAATGATTTTAAGTTTTGAGATTCTATTACCGATTTGACTACTATTAAAATTCCAAAAAAAGGCAGGAGCAAAAAGGTATTAAATTTTACTAAAATAGCGAAAGCCAAGGATACCCCACTTAAAACTAAATTTTTCTTGGTGGAAGATTTCAAAAATGCAATAAAATAATAGGTGGCAATTAATATGCCAGTTGCCGCTCCAATATCAGTAGTAACTAATCTGCCATGTGCCAAAAAAGTAGGGGAGAAAGAAAATAAAAATAAAGCCAATAAAGCAACTTTTTCCCCAAAAAGTTCTTTTGCCCATTTGAAAATAAAAAAGCCTAATAAGACCAAAACCAAAATCATTGGGATTCTTGCCCAGAATATCATTTTATCTACTGGATTTCCCATTGCATAGAGAAAATAAAACCCAAAGCCCCATTGACCATTTACATCTTCTTTCCAGTCCTTAATCTGAGATGGGAATTTGATACCTTTTATAAAAAGCAAAGGGAGAGCAGCCAAATCTTTTATAAGAGGAGGATGTTCAGGATTTAACCTCATATCTCTTTGGGTCAGATAAGAGTATCCTGCGGGCAAGTGAGCCACTTCATCCATTGTGGCAGAATCTCCCATCATGCTAAAAACCGATGCAAAAAACACAAAAGCAAGAAGAAAAATAACAATAAGATTAGTAGTATTCTTGGGCATAGGTTTAAAATTAATTTTTTTAATAATTACTCTATTTTATATATGCAAATTCCATTTTGTTCCTTGGAATACCCTTGAGGAAACATTAAAGCCAATTTACCAAGTACTTCTGAATCACACTTCATCAATACGATTTCTGCTTTCACTCCAGGTGTCAATTTTCCTTTATCCAAATCTTGCGGCGTTAAATAAACAGATCTTATCCTTTCAAATTTCATTGCTTCAATAAGCATTGGAGTTTGGGCTGACATAGGAATTCCATTGGGGTAGGGGACGGGTACTCCCGGAAAATTAACAATTACATATTTTTGAATATCATCTGGCAAGGAATTCAGATAATTCCCAACTTCCACCAAATCTGCAGAAAAAGCATTTTTTACTTGAGGATTTCTAGCCCACAATTCAAAGTAAAGAGTGTATTCAGTAAATACAAAAGAAAAAGCCAGCAAAATTGAACTTAAAATTACCAAATAATAATTGAAACCACCTTTTTTTAAAGGAAACTTCTTTTTGACGAATTCAAAAATTAGAGCTCCACCCAAGCCTGCAAAAATAAAAGTAGGAGGAATAGCTCCAATTGACCTTAATGCATGAGGGATTGCTTCATAAGTTAGAATAGACGGGAGTAGGGCCATAAACCACCAAGATATTAAGAAAGAATAAATTGCAAACAGAGAATATTGCTTTTTTTTGAAACCAAAATAAATTTCCTTGATGGAATAAAACAGTCCGGCCAAAAATAAGATTCCTACCGGCCAGAACAAAAGCGGAAAGCCGGAAATATTATGGCGCCAATTGTAATCTCCTTGGAAATTAAACATTGCCAAATGAGAAATCAAGCTTTTGAAAAACGCCTCCACAGGATTCTTCTGGCTAAAAATCATAACTTGGGATAATCTTCCTGCAAAATCTTGAGGATTCTTTAGGAAATAAAAAAGCAGAGGAAGGGAGACCAAAACCCCGGCAATAGAAAAATATATTGCAAAATGCAAAACTTTTTTCCTTTGCGCCTTGGTTTGCCTTGGCCAGATTAAAAAATACCAATTAAAGAATATCAAGGGTAATAAAAGAAACAACAGTCTAAATGAGGTATAAGTATAGAGCCCTAAGCCAAAGAGGACTCCGGCAACCAAAGAATAAAAAACACTTTCTTTTCTTAATCCTCTGAAAATAAAATAAAACGCAAATACTGAGATAAGAGGAACTAGATTTGCTCTAAAGACAATTCGAGCAAAATTCACTGGCCAAAAAGAAACAGCCACAAAAAAACTGGCAAGGAGAGCAATTCTTGTTGCTTCTTGCTTATTGCTTATTGCCTCAAATAATTCTTTAGTTAAAAGATATATTCCAAAAACCGCAAGAATTCCGCAGGTAGCCGGAACCAGTCTAAAAACCAAAACACTTTTTCCAAAAAGAGCAAAATAAACAGAAATTATATTAATAAAAAGTCCTTCTCTGCCATTGTTTTCTTTATAAAATACCTTTCCATGGGTAAAAATCGCTTCATTTCCATTTATGGCTTCATCAGGATAAATACCTGGAGGAATAGTATTAAGCTTCCATAATCTAAAAAAAGAAGCCACAACTAAAATCAAAACTAAATAAAATAGCTCTTTTTTATCTATTTTGAGTTCCATTAAATTATTTTAACAGATTTTACTAAAAAAGAGAATTTAATCTGAAATCTCAAACTGTCAAAAACCCTTGTATATAATATTTAATATTCTACAGTTACCATAGCAGAAAGGAGGTAGAAGAATGAGAAGAATGGATAGGAGGACAAGAGAGGCGCTGTCCATGATTCTCCTCATCATTGCCTATGCGACTGTCGATATAATAGGAAAGGAACTAAAGCCTACAACTTTCCAAGGTGCGATTATCGCAACTGTGGGAACAGCGTTTGTGGGCCTGTTGCTCTACTTCCTTTATCGGCATTAAAGCAGGCAGGGGAGGCAAAGAAGCAAAAGCGCAAAGGGCCCCGCTTTCTTGCGGGGCCCGCTCAAAAACCTATAAAATATTAAAATATGTTTGATTTAATTAATAAAAACTTAATAAAAAACTGTTATCCTGTCTTGGAGAATTTGTGGAAAAATCAAAAGAATTTATACATTGAGCTGTTTTTTCATGAAAAAGACGTTGAGTTAAAGAAAATGGAAGTAAAGCCCTTACTTAAAACTAAGATAATTAAAAAAGTAAAAGACAAATTCAGGGCAAATGTTTTTGTTTTTCCGCTTGCCGGAAAATTTATTGTGTCTGATTTTTTAATTTCTTTACATAAAGTAAAAGATGGAAGATATCTCCGCGGAAGAGATGATGTTTGGGCAATTTTGGCGTATGAATCTCCTTATATTGCCAAAAAAGCAATTGTCAAAAAAGGGGATTATGTTTTAGATTTGGCTTGCGGTTCTGGTATAATCGCCCTGTTTTGCGCTGATAAAGCAACAAAAGTCATTGCCACAGATATTAATCCAAAAGCAATAAATTACGCCAGATTCAATGCCATTTTAAATGGATTAGAGAATAAAATTGATTTTAGGGTAGGGGATATGTTTGAACCTGTAAAAGGGACTTGTCCTGAGCTTGTCGAAGGGACTTGTCCTGAGCCTGTCGAAGGGACTTGTCCTGAGCCTGTCGAAGGAGAAAAATTTGATTTGATTGTCTGGAATGGACCGACACTTGCTATACCAGATGTTCCTGAAAAATATCCTATTTATTGTTTTGGTGGGCCAGATGGTTTAGATTTTACCAAAAGGTTTATTGAAGAAGCGCCACAGTATTTAAAGTCCGAAGGTAGAATGCAATGGTTGGATCCTTCTCTAGGGAATGAGAAGAATCCAAGGTCTTTAGAAGTCATAAAAGAAGGATGGAAGAACAGAGGTTTTAGGGTCATATATGAACAAAGGGTAAAGCCCTCCCTTTTGTCTAAACTTTATGAATATGTAGAAAAAAGATTGATATTTAATCCCACAAAGGGTTTGGCAAGGCCTTTGTGGTTAAAACCCTTAACCAAAAAAGAATATTCAGAATGGCTAGAGTTTTTGAAAAAAAATAAATTCACTCACATTCATGCAGGAATGTATAAAATTTATTCTTCAAAGAAATTTAAGATTATAAGACAAAGAGTAAAGAAAATTTTATTTCCCAGGATGAATTATCTTCCTCAAGAATGGCATTTCCTAAGTATAACTAGGATAAAACAACTTTTGAAAATTTGCGAAGGATATTAAATTAAAAGAGCAGCCATATCGCCGCCCTTTTAATTATTTTAACAAATCTCTTACTTCAGGGAGTTTGTTATTTGCTGTATGATGTAATTCAGCGTTTGGGTAAATACTACATCTCCTTGCTGTGTTCCAAAACTCTGCAAGAGATTGCTTAATTGAGTGTCATTTAATGCCTTGCTCCTACTTTGCAGATCTAGCATATAAGAAACCTCGTTATCAAAATTAAAACGAGGGGTAATATTCATTTGTTTCCAAGCGCTCCAAAGCATTACGTCTAAGTATTCAACATAACCTAGGGCTTTGGCGAGTTTTGCTTGCGTGGCAGCATTCTGAGTTGTGAGCGTTTGAACTTGCATGGTGAGTCCTGCGAGTTGCGTCTGCATTTGTTTTATGCCGGTCTCCATTTTTTGATTTATAGTAAAAAAGTAAACTGCGGCTCCCAAACTGACAATTACCAAGGCTGCCAAGATTATTACAATAAGATTTTGTTTCATATATATTTTCTTTGTTTTTTATTCTATCGACCTTTAAAGAGTAAATTATATTATTATAGCATTTTTAAAGAAAATAGTTTAATAATCGTAGTCTGTATCTATCCCATTATTCATTATGTCCCAATATGGGAGCTTTTGATTTTAATAAATTGAGTCATTCTCTCTTGACACGGATTTCATATAATGCTATAATACTAGTATATCAGTTCCTTAAGAAAACTTAACTGGGGAGAAAGGCTCATTTGAAAAACCAAGTGATTCTTTCTCCCCAGTGAGCGCCCCCAACTGCGCTAACTACGCGAGGGGGTTTGGGGCAAGGTCTGTCGCCGGTTTGCGCCTCCTTATCCGAATAAGGAGACCGCCAACGCGCGGCTGCAGCGCCGCCATCGAAGGATGGGGCGCTGGCTGCTCTACCGCGGCAGACCTTGTTTGTTCATATGGAGAGACGGCGCTTATGTGCTCGTCCCGCGACGGCACGGCCCTATGGCCGTTGGCCTTCGCAGCGGGGACGACTACAAAAGAGAAGCCCCGCCTCTCCGCTCCAAACATGGCCGCTACTGACTTCAGTCGCGGCCTTTCTGTTTTTTAGAATTTTCTTAATCTAAAACAATTATCAACGAGTCCGGGTCTCGTTGTTTTATATCAAAAAGTAAATCCTCGGATTTCTCCGAGGATTTTGGTTCCTACTCTTTTGCAGCTAGGCAGATTGAGCAATTTCCAGGATTCGCGTCAGAGTTGTACGCACATCCGAATCTGGGGTCACAAAATGAGTTATGCCGGCTTGGGCATATCTCTTCTTGCCCCCCAAAGAAAGGGGTACGGGATGGGCAAGAACGATAATAGGTGCCCGACATTGTCCGCGTAACCTGTGTATGTCTCGCAAGCTTGGCGTATCGAGGACTACAATGTTCGGTTCCGCTGCGGCGCTAAAGACCGGTTCGTGATTTGCATCCGCTATGGCATGCTGGAGTAGCGAAAGGTTTCTTTGATCCCTAAACCAGACCAAGATTTTCACGTTACCTCCTTCGTGTTGGATTCAAGAACAAAGCAATTCATGGACTATGCGTTTTATAACATTCTTTAAGAAAAAAGTAAAGCGTGAATAGTCAAAAAGATAAGCCTGGGATCTCCGCACCTTGCGGGATGCCTTAATCGAAAGGTTGAGGCAGAACTCCGCAATAGTAAGGATGCTGCGGCAACTGTGCAAGGCCTTATTGACTGCGCCTCAGGTATGGCTGGCCGCAACCTAAGAGCAATGAGCCAGAAGAAACACATCACAAGGGCGGGACTAAAACCCCGCCCCTTACTTTTTAATCAGGATTGACTAATGAAAATATTTATGGTATAATTTATATATTCTGCTGTAGCTACACAAAAAACAGCACATTTTATGAAGGGAGGTGAATAAAGAATGCCAGCAGTAAGGGTTTATATGGAAGAAGGGCTCTACAGGGCCCTTGGAGAGGGTGCCAAGAAGAGGGTTTCGCGTCGCCTTGCGGAAATGGTGTCCAGTCACCTGACAGTGACCCCGGTAGAGGTCGAAGTTGATTGGGCCGTGTTCAAGATGATCGAGAACGGCGCGGACCTCCAGGTGGAGATTGCGTTCTCCACGGGCAAGATGTTCAATCCCTCTCGGGGATTGATCATCCAGATGACCGAGGCCATCGTGAGATGGCTATTGGAAGAAGAGACCCTCCAGATTGTGGGGAGCGTCTCGGTCTGGGCACAACCCCATCCCGGCGCCATCTGGCGCACGGGCAAGAGGCACGCCGCAGACCGGCACGGCGGCAGTGGCAGCGACTAGCACGTTGGCATTTCGAAAGGCAGGGAAATGGATCCCTGCCTTTTGGTTTTTATTTAAGACAAATTACAGAGGTCTGACCTCTGCAAATTTTAAATTTAGTTAGCAGTCTTGACAGGGGAGTGATAATGACTATAATTATGTTGATGGAAATTACAGAAAGGCAGAAGGAAATTTTGGGAACAATAGTGAAAGAATATGTAAGTTCCGCAAAACCTGTATCTTCAGAGCTTTTGGAGAAAAAATACAAATTTGGAATTTCTCCAGCCACTATCAGAAATGAAATGCAGGCATTAACGAAGAAAGAATATTTAATGCAACCGCATATTTCAGCAGGAAGAATTCCGACTGATAAAGGATACAGGTTTTGGGTGGATACTTTTTCGGAAAAGGAAACTTTCGAGGTTCCTAATTCTTTAAAAATCAAAAAAGAACTTGAGGAAGAAAAAAGAGATACTTTTGCATTTGCAAAAAGATTAACCGAATTGGCGGCAGATTTGACAGAGGGACTTGTAGTGGTGCGGCTTTTTGAAAGTGATTTTGTTTTCAAAGAAGGCTGGGAAGATGTGATGAAAGAGCCGGAATTTAAGGACAAGGATTGCCTTTTAAACTTTGGAGAGTTTTTAAAGGATTTTGAAAACGATATTGAAGACTTAAAAATGGATTCCGGAGTAAAAGTTTTTATCGGAGAGGAAAATCTTTTTGACAAAGGAGATGAGTTTTGCGCTATTGTTGCACCTTGCCAGTTTCCAAAAAAAGAACAGGGAATTATTTCAATCGTAGGGCCCAAAAGAATGGCTTACGAAAAAAACATTAATTTAATAAATTCTTTAATGAAATTATTGGAGGAATTCTAATATGGTAGAAAAAAAAGATGAAAAAAAATCCTCCTTCGCTTCCTCGTCCGCTTCCTCCTTCGCTAAAGCTTCGGAGGACAAGAAAGCTTCGGTGGACAAAAAGGCTTCGGAGGACAAGAAACAATTAAATCTTGAAGAATTGAAAAAGCAATTAGAGGATTGCCAGAAACTAAAAGATGAGTATTTGGCCGGTTGGCAAAGAGCGCAGGCAGATTTTCTTAATTATAAAAAAGAAGAAGCCCAGAAATTTGGCGAGTTTTTAAAATATGCAATGGAATCTTTGGTTTTAAATTTCCTGCCAATTTTGGATAATCTTGAAATTGCAAAAAAGAACTTGAGTAAAGATTTGAAAGAAAACCCTGAAGTAAAAGGTATATTACAAATAGAAAAGCAAATTCAGGATTTTTTAAAACTTCAAGGATTTGAAGAAATAGAAACAAAAGACAAAAAGTTTGATGTAAATTTTCAAGAAGTAGTAGAAAAGGTAGAGAAAAAAGATTGCGAACCAGGAACAATTTTAGAAATTGTCCAAAAAGGATATAAGTTTAATGGAAAAATCGTAAGGCCTGTAAAGGTGAGGGTCGCGAAGTGACCCGAAACCCCGTATAAATTTTGCCACGGCAATAAAGATGGAATAGAATTTGATAAGATGACAGAGATTGTCGGAATCTGCGTGGGACGAATAGTCCCACCCCTTGTTGGGCGAAGCGGATTCTCTTGGAAATTCTCGCAAAATTTATGTGGGGGTTAAAATCTCAAAATGAGATATTATAGAAAACAAAAGAATTTAAAACATAAATTATATTTAATTAAAAAATAAACTTATGCCTAGAGATTTACAAGAAAAAATAAAAGAAGTTAGGCCATCAATCGTAGCAATCGGATTTAATCCAAATCCCAATCAAATAACAATTATAGGAAGTGGTTTTGCTGTTTCTAATGATGGCAAAATTCTTAGCGCTGCCCATCTTTATAATCAACTTAATCCGGAACAGGTTAACAATTTGAAGATAAATGCGATGGTAAAACAGGATTCTTCCGGAATAGAGTATTATCAATGGTTTCCGATTAGATTAATTAATAAGAACGACGAAGACGATTTAGCCTTATTTCAGGTTGAAAATTATGAAAAAACACTTCTTAAGAAATTAGATTTTGGAGATTCTGACAATATTATGGCTGGAGATGAAGTTTATTTTATCGGCTTTCCTTATGCGGCCAATTTAATGAATGAAGGATTTGGCGTTACTCTTATTGTGAATAAGAGCATTATAAGTAATGTCAAACAGGATTCGTCACGCAAAAGAAATTGGATTATTATTGATGCTATAAGTAATCCTGGAAATAGCGGGTGCCCAGTGGTTGATATAAAAAGCAATAAAGTCATTGGCGTAATGACAATTGCCTTTCGTACAGCCTCCCGGGTTATGAAAGATTTAGATATAAGAGAACCAATGCATATAGCTGGAGCAAAACCAATCAATTTGGTAAAAAATTTATTAAAATAGTTTTCATTAAACAATATAAAATTAGCCCAACCAAAGCCCAAAAAGGCGAGGTGAGGCGATGTGAAAAATGTCAAAAATTTTAGGTATTGATTTAGGGACAACGATTTCTAAGATGGCAACCATTGTAAGTGGCGAGCCAAAGTGTTTGGAAGATAGAGAGGGTTCTATCTTAACTCCTTCTTTTATTGCTGTTTCTAAAAATGGGGAAAGATTGGTGGGAGTTTTGGCAAAAAGACAGGCGGTGGCTAATCCAAAAGACACAATCTTTGCTACAAAGCGATTTATTGGAAGAAGATATTCTGATCCAGAAGTTCAGAAAGAATTAAAAAGATTGCCATATGAAACCAGAGAAAGAAAAGATGGAAGCGTTGAAGTAAAAATGGGAGATCCGCCAAATGGCGGATGGTATAGCCCGATTGAGATTTCCTCAATGATTCTGCAGAAATTGAAATTAGATGCAGAAGAAAAATTAGGGGAAAAAGTAGATTCAGTTGTTATTACTTGTCCTGCCAACTTTGATGATTCTCAGAGAAAAGCAACAAAAACCGCAGGAGAAATCGCAGGACTAAAAGTCCTAAGGGTAATCAATGAACCAACGGCAGCAGCCTTGTCTTATGGTCTTGGGAAAAAGAAAGCTCAAAAAGTAGTAGTTTACGATTTTGGCGGAGGCACATTTGATGTTACTGTTTTAGACGTTGCACCCGATACAGTGGAAGTTCTGGCCACAGGTGGAGAGCCGCATCTGGGAGGCGAAGATTTTGACCAAAGGATTATTAATTGGGTTATTGTTCAATTTAAGAAAGAGCAAGGAATTGATTTGTCAAAAGACCCATTAGCCGTTCAAAGATTAAAAGAAGCCGCAGAAAAGATAAAAATAGAATTGTCTTCTGCTCAAGAAACTGAAATCAATCTTCCGTTCATTAGTTCTGATTCTGCAGGTCCAAAACATTTATACTATAAAATTACAAGAACTCAATTTGAGAATGAAGTGCGAGATATGATTGAAAAATCTATTGAAAGAACAGAAAAAACCCTAAAAGAGGCAAAGTTAAAAAAGACTGAAATTGACGAGATAATTTTGGTGGGCGGAACTACTTTGATTCCTGCTGTCAGAGAGCAAGTTAAACGCCTTTTTGAGAAAGAGCCTAATAAGTCTATTAACCCTGAAGAAGTAGTAGCAATGGGCGCAGCTATCCAGGCGGAAATCTTAAAAGCCACAGAAGAAGGAAGAGCCCCTGAGGGCGATATCAAAAGCGTGTTGCTCTTGGATGTTTTACCCTTGTCCTTGGGAATTGAAACCCTTGGAGGGATTAATACGATAATGATTCCCAAAAACACTACGGTTCCCACTGCAAAAACTCAGATATTTTCTACTGCTGCGGACAATCAAACTTCAGTAGAAGTTAATGTTTTACAGGGAGAAAGACCAATGGCTCAAGACAATAGGACTCTTGGGAAGTTCATTTTAGAAGGAATTCCACCCGCCTCTAGAGGAATGCCTCAAGTAGAAGTGAGTTTTGATGTTGATGCCAATGGAATTTTGACTGCTGCTGCAAAAGACAAAGCAACCGGAAAATCCCAATCTATCAGAATAGAAGGCTCTATTGGGCTTTCAAACCAAGAGATTGAAAAAATGAGAAAAGAAGCAGATATGTATGCTGCAAAAGATCAGGAAAAGCGGAATTTGGCAGAGGCAAAAAACACTGCCGACACCTTAATTTACACTTCTGAAAAAGCATTAAAAGAAACAGGTGATAAAATTTCTCAGGATGTTAAAAAGACAGTTGAAGAGAAAATAGCCGATTTGAAAAAGACAAGAGATGGTGATAATATTGAAGACATTAAAGCAAAGACTTCGGAGCTGTCTAATGAATTACAAAAAATTGGAGCTCAAATGTATCAACAAAAGCAAGGAGTTCAGGGGACTCCAGAAGGAAAAGGACCGCAAGAAAAAGGTCCGGAAACTCAAGAAGGAGAATATAAAGAAAAGTAATTGGCAAAATTGAAGCAGGGTGCTTATGGTTGTAGCTATTGAGGCTACGCCAAGAGCTTATCTCCGCGACAACCATGGCAGACGATTACTACAAAATTTTAGGTGTTTCAAAAAGCGCTTCTCGAGATGAAATTAAGAGGGCTTATTATAATTTGGCTCATAAATATCATCCTGACAAAGGAGGAGACGAAAAAAAATTCAAGGAAATAAAAGAAGCCTATGAGGTGCTTTTTGATCCGGAAAAACGAGCCCAATATGACCAATTTGGCAAAGTATTTGAGGGTCAAGAGGGAACTCAAGGAGGATTTAGTTGGGGAGGCGGAGGTTTTGATTTTGGGAGAGGAGGATTTAGCTGGGAGGATTTGGATTTAGAAAAAATATTTGAAGAATTTTTTACATCTGGGGGTGCTGGAACCCGTCAAACAGATTTAAGAAGGGGAGAAGACATATCGATTGATATTGAGATTCCTTTAGAAGATACTTTAAAGGGTCAAGAAAGAGAATTTTCATTAAGAAAATTTGTTGAATGTTCTCGTTGCGGAGGAACAGGCGCAGAACCAGGCACAGAAGTAAAAGAATGTTTTTCCTGTCGAGGAACAGGCCAGGTACAGCAAATAAAAAGAACATTTTTTGGTTCAATCACAAGAACTACTATTTGTCCTGAATGTGGTGGAGAGGGGGAAAAACCAGAGGTTCCTTGCAATGTATGCAAGGGCGAGGGGAGAGTAAAACAGCAAGAAAGAATAAGGGTTTTTATTCCAGCCGGAGTAGATTCAAATCAAGTTTTAAGATTTGAGGGTAAAGGAAATGCGGGCAAAAAAGGAGGAGAGGCAGGGGACTTATTTGTCAGAATTTTAGTAAAATCTCATAAGATATTTGAAAGAAAGGGGGATGATTTGTATGCAACAAAGCAAATAACTTTTGCTCAGGCTGTTTTGGGAGATGAAATAGGAATAGAAACTTTAGACGGAAAAGAATTGTTATTGAAAATTCCTCCGGGAACAGAATCAGGAAAGATCTTTAAAATTACAGCAAAAGGCATTCCTTATTTTTCTGGCTTGGGAAGAGGAAATATTTATGTTATGATTAAAGTAAGGATACCTAAAAAACTTTCTCGCGAGCAAAAAGAATTACTTGAGAAATTGAAGAAATTAGGATTGTAAATTGAAAAAAATAGATTTATAATGTATCCAGTAAGCAAAATAGCGTTCTGACTATTTTTTATTTTGTAGAACAACTTTTAAAATAATGCTTGCCCTGAGTGGTTCGACAAGCTCACCACCAGTCTGTCGAAGGGCTTGCCCTGAGCGAGCAAAGCGAGTCGAAGGGCCCCCGTAGCTCCCTCCTTCGCCCTCATTTACATTCGGGCTTCGGAAGGGCAAGTAGCTACTAAACTTAGTATTCTTGTCCATCGAAGCTCCGATGGAAATCGGAGCGAAGTTGGCCTGCCCATCGAAGCTTTAGCGTAGTTGGGCCCCCGTAGCTCAATGGAAGAGCAGTAGCCTTTTAAGCTATTGGTGAAAGTTCGATTCTTTCTGGGGGCACAATCCTTCGTCAAGGCTAAGGATTGTAAGCATCTGTTTTATCTAATCCATGCTCTCATGACTCGCCCTCCGACTCGGCCTCCGTAGCCGAAGCTACTTCGGCGAAGGAAACAACTTTAACGAAGGTGGGCTTTCTGGGGGCATATGAGAGATCGATAACTAATAACTGAACAAAACATAATGGATTTTAAAATAAACTTAAAGGAATTTAAAATTAACTATCAAACAAAAAGAAAAGTTTTAATATTGCTTTTAGGTCTATTTTTAATAGGAACAAGCCTTGAAATAGGGTATTATATTGGGAAAGAACGCGTAATTTGCGAGGTTTGTCCTCCTCAGGATTTAGATTTTTCGCTTTTCTGGGAAACATATAATAAGCTTAAGACAGATTTTTATAAACCAGAAAAAATAGATGATAAAAAACTTCTTTACGGAGCAATTTCAGGGATGGTAGGATCTTTGGGCGATCCCTACACTGTATTTCTAAGCCCAGATGAAACAAAGAAGTTTATGGAAGATATTACAGGTCGGTTTGAAGGAGTTGGGATGGAAATTGGGATAAGGAATAAGATTTTACAAGTAGTGGCTCCTTTAGAGGGGACTCCGGCGGACAAGGCAGGACTGAGAGCGGGTGATCAGATTCTAAAAATTAATGGAAAGGATACCTCAGATCTTACCGTAGAAGAGGCAGCTTCTTTAATCAGAGGGCCAAGGGGCACAAAGGTTACTTTGACGATTCTGAGAAAAGGATGGGAAAGTCCAAAGGATATTGAAATAGAAAGAGCGCTAGTAGAAGTTCCATCGTTAACATGGAAATTAATTGGTGATAGCGTAGCCTATGTTAAAATTTATCAATTTTCGGAAAAAGCCAGTCTTGATTTCACAAAAATTTCAGTCCAAATCTTGGCATCTGGCGCAGATAGAATTATTATAGATTTAAGAAATAACCCAGGAGGATACTTGGAAGTGGCCAAGGATATCGCAGGATTTTTCTTAGAAAGGGGAGATGTGGTAGTAATCGAAGATTTTGGGAAGGAAGAAACAAGGCAAGAATATAAAGCCGGAGGAAGCGCTATCTTTTTGGACTATCCAGTAGTGATTTTAATAAATGAAGGTTCGGCTTCGGGTTCAGAGATTTTGGCAGGAGCCCTGAGAGACGACAGGGGCATAAAATTAATCGGTCAAGATTCTTTTGGAAAAGGTTCTGTTCAGCAATTAGAAACTTTAAGAGAAGGCGCTGCCCTAAAGGTTACAACCGCTGAGTGGCTTACTCCAAAAGGTCAAACTATTAGCGAGGTGGGGCTAAAACCTGATATAAAAGTAGAGATGACAGAGAAGGATTATGAGGAGGATAAAGACCCGCAACTTGATAAAGCCCTTGAGATAATTAAAGGATTGTAATAAAATATATTACAGAAAATAAAATGAAGATAATCTTATTAAAAGATATAAAGAATATTGGAAAAATATTTGAGATAAAAGAAGCAACCGATGGTTATGTCAGAAACTTTTTGATTCCAAAAGGGCTTGTAAAGCCTGCCACAGCGGCAAATTTAAAATGGTTACAAGTTCAGAAAGAAAAAGAGGCAAAAATAGCCGAAGGAGAATTAAAACAGATTCAAGAAGTGGTTTCAAAACTAGATGGAGCAGAAGTAATAGTGAACACCAAAGTTGGAAAAGGAGAAAAGATTTTTGGGTCAGTAACAGCTACAAAAATTTCAGATTTATTGAAAGAAATGGGTTTTGATATTAAAAAATCCCAAATTGAGTTAGAAAAACCATTAAAAGAAATAGGGGAGTGGCCGGTAAAAGTGTCTTTTTCCCATGGCCTAGAAGCTGAAATAAAAGTGATTATTACTGTTACCGAAGAGGATCAAGAGGTTGAAGAAAAGTGAATCTTACTTTTTAAGTTTTAAGAAAATTAAAAAACGAGACAGACGTCTCGTTTTTTTAGTTGTTCCAAGATTAATAAGTTATTTTTCAGGGATTACATTGACAATCTTAACCAATTTTTTAGCATTATTAAATTTTTCCATTTTTTTGGTTTTGTACTCTACAATTCCATCTTTTAGTGCAAAAAGGGTATCATCCCTACCTTTTTTAACGTTTTTCCCGACTAAAAACTTTGTTCCTCTTTGACGAACAATAATCTGGCCAGTTTTTGCTTTTTGGCCTTCGGATAGTTTTATTCCAAGATATTTTGGTTTTGAACCTGTTCTTTTTGCACTCGCTGCTTTAGACTTTGTAGCCATGGTATTATGTTAGCTGGGTCGCGGCACGTCTCGCTTTGCTCGACTAACACCGCTCTTTTAGACACCCACGGTTTCTAAACGTTTTCGCCTTCTCGCCTCGTCTTCGCCGAGGCGAAGCGGGCGGCGAAAATCTGTTTTCCTACTCGGGAGAACCTGAGGGTTCTCCCGACCCCTCTCCGAAATGGGTAGCCCAACTAATTAACTAATTAATTATTCCTTCATTAATGTTATGCTATAGTATAATAATATGTTATCAAAAATCAAAAAATTTATCAAGGATTATCAGAACGATATTATTTTAGCAGTAGGTGTAATTTTAATTTCATTATTTTCTTTTGCAGCAGGGTATTTGCTAGCCAAAAACCAACAAAAACAACCTCTTAGGTTTGAGGAAATAAAACAAGAGACTTTTTATTTTGGCTATTCTTTTAATGGATGATATTTTTTGTGGGTTTTTTCAGCATAACGATCAGAAGCATGGACATAGCGGGTGGTAGTATCTAAAGATTCGTGCCCTAAAAGGATTTGAATTGCAGCAGGATTTGCCCCGCTTTCAGCCAAATAGGTGGCAAAGGCATGCCGGATTCCATGGGCAGAGACAGGAATATTTAACCCTAGCAATTCACGATATCTTTTGATTTTCTCCTGTAAATAATTAGGAGAAATTTTTTTATCCTTTTTATGGACATTCTTTCCTTTATAAGGAATAAATAAATATGGAGAATCAATTATTCCCCTTATTTCTAAATAGTTTTTAAGATGTTCTTGGGCACGATGAGTTAAATACACAAACCTTTCTTTTTTACCCTTGCCCATGATAAAGATTCTTCCGGTTTTATCAATTTGAACCTTTTTTAAATTGATGAGTTCAGAAATTCTCATTCCGGTTGAAAATATAGTTTCTAGCATTGCTCTATTTCTGAGAGCAACAATTTTATTCTTCTCAAATTTGGTAGGGGATTCGATTAATTTGATTTGTTCATCTAGGGTCACATTTGTTACTTGTCGTCGTTTGTTTTTAACGGACTTCAGAATTTCTGGAGAGGCAGGGGTTTTGTAACCGATATTTATTAAATATCTTAAATAAGATCTAAGACCGCATATCATTCTATTTATCGAAAAACTACTTAGCATTTTAATACTTTCTTTATTTTTCGCTGTCTTTCTTTCTTGAGAACTGATATAGTCTTTATACTTTTCTATAAGTACATTAGTAATTTCTGAAAATTGAATACCATCTTTGTTTAAAAAATTACTAAAAGATTTTAGATCTCTTTCATAACTATAAATAGTTTCTTCTGAATAATTATTTTTTCTAAGATAACCGATGAAATTTTTAAGAAATGGTAACCCAGACATTATGTTGAATAATATTTGTAACTAGCTTTTAATATAGAAAATTCTATAGCATGATTGAGGTCTAACACTATTAAAAAATCAGACCCTTCCATTGATTCTAGATTAAATAGTAATTTATAAAGCGATACTGTTCCTATCTCAATAAACAAATCCCTTCCGTCTTTTTTATAGGCTGCTAAATCAGCCCGACCCATATTCAAATTGGGCTCTATTGCAACATTATAATCTAAGGATTTGAAATAAGTAGCGACTAATTTCATCATTTCTGCGTGCCATTCCTTTCCATGTGGCTTACCAATCAAGAACGATTTTTCTTTGCCCCACAAACAAACAGAAGATTTGATATCTTTCGTTCTAATTCTCCCAGAAATTATTAAGATAGCCAACCGTCTGAAAATACAATCCTTACAATGCCCCTCTTCATTTTTAGAGATTTCGATTAATGTCTCTTTAAGCCATTTGGTTTCTTTTGCAATAACTTTCTCAACTATCTCCCAGGGAAAAGATTTAGATTTATTAGATGGCATGATATATTTTTAACTTTATTCAAGGTCTTTTCCGCTATGAAGCTTACGGTGAATATCTCTTAACCTTTTATGAGTTACATGGGTATAGATTTGGGTAGTAAGAATACTTCGGTGTCCCAAGAATTCCTGAATTGCTCTTAAATCAGCACCTTTTGTTAAAAGATCTGTTGCAAAACTATGACGTAGCGTGTGAGGAGTGGTAAAAAGGGGAATGCCGGACAAAATGGCGTATTTTTTTACAATTCTTTCAATACTTCTTGTGGTAAGACGCGTAAGGGGTTTTCTGCCCTCATAATTTATAAAGAGGGATCTTTCTTTGTCTCTGCGGGTCTGTAGATACTTTCTGAGCCATTCTACAGCCCTTTCTGAGAAATATACTGTGCGGGGATAATCTCCTTTTCCTATAATGCTTATTTCAAGATCTTTTGTGTCCTTTTTTATATTTATTTGTTCTCTATCTAAGAAAGCCAACTCTGCCACCCTAAGTCCTGTTGAAAATAAGGTTTCCAGAATAGCTTTGTCTCTTAGTCCGGCATCATTTGAAACATTAGGAGCATTGAGTAATTTTTTTACCTGTTCGAGATTTAGAAAATTAATCTTTTTTTCTCTTTTTTGCTTTGGTAATTTTACCTTTTCTGGAGGGAGGGAAAGGATATCTTTTTCGGTAAAGTAAGCCAAGAATGCTCTCAGGGCAATCAAATAATAATTCTGTGTAGTTTTCTTGAGAGTTTTTTTGGTTTTTTGTGAAATTGGCTGGCGGGAGAGGAATACCTTATATTCCCAGATGTATTCGTCGCTCAGTTCGTGAGGTTTTAAATTTTCTAATTCATTTGCTTTAAGAAATTGTAAAAACTTTTTTAAGAATCTATGATAGTTTTCCTGAGTCTTAGTAGATAATCCTTTTTCTATTTCCAACCATTCCAGAAAATCGGGAATATGTTCTACAATTGGTTTTTCACTTTGTTCCATAAAGTGTAATATATGAGACGTCTTTTAATCAACATTATGCGACTACCTATATCTTATATTATAGAGAGCTATTGTCAAGCTCCCTACTGTATCTGGATTACTCTTTTATGTCTGGATTACTCTTTTTTGTTAAATCTTTCTAAAATCTTTTTAAATAATATTTCAGAAATTTTTTTCCAAAATTTTGATAAATCTTCTTTTGTTTCTTGGAGTTTCTTTTTGAATTCTTCTTTAAATATAAGTCTTCTTCTTTCAAATTGAGTTTTTAGGAAGATTAATGTCTTTTCTACTCTATCCCAGCAGTATCTTTTCCATATTTCAATGACTTTCTGATACATCCTCTGCCAAAAACTTATGGCTTCTTGCCAGGCTTTCTTTATCCCCTCAGGAATGCCCCCAAAAAGTTTTACTAAAAATAATTTAACTTCTTCCCAACTCTGTGGAATTTTAGTTCCACTTTCCCGTTCTTGAGCAAAGGAAATTATTGGAGAACCAATTAAATAGAAAATTACCAAATAGAGTAAAATTTGTTTTTTCAGTTCCATTCTCTTATTTATTGGTTATTAATTCTTTTGCTTGTTTTATTCTCTTTAGGGTTTTTTCTTTTCCTAAGGTTTCAGCGATTTCAAAAGGACCGGATGAAGCCTCTTTTCCAGTTAAGGCAACTCTTAGGGGCCACAAAAGGTATCCTCTATCCCCTAGCTGCGGTGGCTTTTCCGTTTCTGCCAAAAGATTTTTTTCTAATTCCTGTCTTTGCCAGTTCTCTTTTTCTATTTTAGATAATACTTCTTCTAATCTGTCAAGAGATGCTAAAATATCACTATCAGTTTGATTTTTCCATCTTAAAAGCTCCTTTTTGTATTCTAATTTGTCCTTGAAGAAAAAGTCAGTTAATTCTGAAATTTCAGAAAGTTTTTTCAATCTTTCCTGATAAGAAACAATGATTCTTTGCAAAACATTAAAATCTATTATTTCTCCAGTTTCCTTTATCTCAAATTCGGGAGTTTCAAAACCCTCTCCCCCTTTTTCTTTTAGTAAATCTGCCTCAATTAAGTAAGGCAAACACTCTCTTGTTAAATGGTCAATTGGCTTTTGCCTGATATAAAATCCATTTAAGAAATCGAGTCTTTTCATATTAAAGATTGCCCCGGGCTTCTGTACCCTCTCTAAGGAGAATTCTTTAATTAAAGAAGCAAGTGAATAAATCTCTCTTTCATTCCCCGGGTTCCATCCCAAAAAAGCTATAAAATTCACTAAGGCCTCAGGAAGATAACCTAATTTTTTAAAATCGTTGACAGACACCACTCCGTGTCTTTTTGATAATTTTGTTCTATCGGGAGCCAAGATTAGAGATAAATGAGCGTATTTTGGGCTTGGGAAGCCGAGGGCTTCTTGTATTAAAATCTGTTTTGGGGTATTCGAAATATGGTCTTCTCCTCTGATAACATGAGAGATTTTCATTTCAAAATCATCTATAGTGCAGGAAAAATTATATAGAGGATAATTAAGGTTTTTTGCAATGACAAAATCGCCGATTAAGACTGTATCAAATTCTACCTTTTCCCTGATTAAATCTTCAAAAACAATTTTTTTTAAAGGAGTTCTAAAGCGAATTACAGATTTTTTCCCCTGAGCTATATTCTTTTTTATCTCGCTTTCGGAAAGAGTTGAGCATTTTCCATCGTAAATCGGAGTTTTCCCTATGCTCATTAGATATTGGCGTCTTGCTTCCAAATCTTCTTGAGAGCAAAAACAATAATAAGCCTTTTTTTCTTTTAAGAGCTGTTTTAAATATTTTTCGTAAATATCTAACCTCTCTCTCTGTCTATAAGGGCCGTAATTCCCTCCCCTATCGGGTCCTTCATCCCATTCAATCCCTAGCCATTTTAAAGATTCCATAATGTCTTTTTCATATTCTATCTTAGATCTTTCGGTGTCAGTGTCTTCTATTCTTAATACAAACACTCCCTGATTTTTTCTGGTAAAAAGAAAATTGAAAAGACAGGTTCTGGAAGTACCAATATGAAGAGAGCCCGTAGGAGAAGGAGCAAATCGTGTTCGAATTTCTCCAGGCTTCATAAATTTAAATTCACTTTCTGAATCACTCATTAGTAATTATTTTACTTATTGTTCTCGCTTTTGTCAATTTATTAAGAACCGAGATATTCTAAGAGATAATTGGCAACGATGCGAGCTGCATGAGGCCTGGCAAATTCTTTGGCCCTTTGTCTCATTTTTGCCAGGACTTCGGGTCTGGAAATGAGGAGCTTTAATCTTTCTAAAAAGAAATGTGGTGTTAAATTTGTTTCTTCCATTACCAAGGCTGCGCCTTTTTGCGCATAAGCATAAGCATTGCTTACCTGATGGCCTTGTGCTGCCTCAGGAAGAGGAATCAAGATGCTTGGAAGCCCGGCAGCCGCAATTTCAAAGAGGAATCCTGCGCCCGCTCTAGAGACCACAATATCAGCTATTGCTAAAGATTCTTTTTCTTGATTCTCTCTAAGAAAAGGAAAGATGTGATAATCTTTTTCTAAGCCTTTCTTGATTACTACTTTTGACTCTGCCTCAACTTCGTTGAAATTTTTAATTCCTACCTGATGGATTACTTCAAAACTTTGCAGAAGTTCTGGCAAAATTAAAAGCACTAAGTCATTAATGCGTTTTGCGCCTTGGGAGCCTCCAAGTATCAAAAGCACGGGTTTTTTGCAACTTAACCTAAATAATTCTCTTGCATATTCTTTTGAACCTTCTAAAAGCTCTTTTCTAATAGGATTTCCCACTAAAATCATTTTTTCTGGCTTAAAATATTCAGTCTTGGGGAATGAAATAAAGATTTCCAAAGCCATTTTTCCAGAAATCCTATTACTTAGACCGGGCACAATATCCGATTCGTGTAGGAAGATTGGCGTTTGTAAGATCTTACCACTAATTACTACTGGCAATGAACCATATCCTCCCTTGCTGAAGATTAAATCTGGGCTCTCAATAAAAACCCAGAAAAATGCCTGGAAGCAACCCAAAAAGAACTTGAAGAAATCAAGGATATTTAGAATGATATTTACTGGAGAAAACCCTCGTCTCATTTTTCCGGCGAATATGGTGCGTACCCTTATCCCCTCTTCCGGTAAAAGTAGCATGGCAAACTCATCCTTGGGGCCAAGGTACAAAAGCTCAATATTTCCTTGAGAAGCTTTTTGGATTTCCCTGGCAATTGCAATTATGGGAAAAACATGCCCGCCCGTACCACCGCCTGTAAAAAGTATTTTCATATTGAATTTAAGTATTTTACCTCTACTCTTATATTATACATAAGATTTTGAGATATTTAAAAGGATTCCTACGCCGATTAGTTCACTTATGATATGCGTGCCTCCATAACTGATAAAGGGCAATGGAACTCCCGTTAAGGGTAAGGTTCCTGTCATTGAGCCAATGTTCAGAAGTGCTTGCAAGATAATCTCTAAACAAATTCCGAAAGCTAAAAGTTTTGAAAACTTGTCTTTTGCCATATTGGCAATTTTGAACCCCCTTATAAGAAAAGTTGTAAAAAGCACAATTAAAATTAAGGCACCCAGAAATCCTGTTTCCTCGCAAAGCAAAGCAAAGATTGAATCTGCCAGGGGGGAGGATAAAAAGAATTTTTGCTTTGACATTCCAATCCCCTTTCCAAAAAGTCCTCCAGAGCCAATTGCAATCTGAGCCTGTTTTGCTTGATAACCTATTCCCATAGGTTCCAGCTGCGGGATTAAAAACACTAAAATCCGGTTCATTCTATAAGGCTCATAAATTATCATAAGGAGGAGTATGCAGATTGTCAGCAGTCCTGCCAAAATAATATGGAAAAAGCGAGTTTCCGCAAAAAAATACATCAAAAAAGCAACTGCCATTATCAATAAGAGCGTACCAATGTCTGGCTGAAGGACCAAGGCCAGACAAATCGGTCCTAGGATTGTCAAAAAACTTATTGATTTTTGTAGACTTTTTTCATATCTTTTTTCTCCCCATCTTCTTTCTAGCCAAGCTGCCAAATATACAAAAAGACTAATTTTTAAAAGTTCAGAGGGTTGAAAAGAAATAGGTCCTAGTTTTAACCATCTTCTTGCTCCACCGGAAAGCAAGCCCATTTTTGGTACAAAGACTAAAAAGAGAAAAACTAGATTGGCTAAAAATAGAGGAAGTGAAAATCTCTTAAAATCCGACAACTTCATTCTAAAAGCTACAAATCCCAAAATAATTCCCGGAAGAATTCCATATAAAATTTGATGAACCAGGAAAAAATATGTTTTTCCAAAAGTTTCTTGAGACAAAGTCGCAGAAATGCTAAAAAGCATTAAGCTTCCCAAAATTAACAAAAGCCCTGTGCAAAAAAACAAAATTCTATCAAATCCTTTTTTTGCCATACCCTGTAGAAGAATTTTGACATTCTAACAATTAAGTCAAAATTGCTGTGATGATTTGTTTAGCTTGTTAATAAAATAGCTCTCTGCCCCCGTATCCTTTTGGGTTCTTCAAAGAAGAACCCAGTCAAAATTTCTCTACGGGGCATATAACTTTACAAATTTTTTAAACAATTCCCCTCTTTCTTTATAATCTTTGAACACTCCAAAACTTGGACAAGCACAAGATAAAAGGCAAACCCTTCCTTTACGCGTTTGAGAAAAAGCGATTGAGATTGCATCTTTCATATTGTCCACAAAATATGGTTTTAAATTTTCGAAGTTCTTTTTGGAAACTTTGTTTTCTTTTAAAATTTCTTTCCAGATTCTTTGACCTGTTGCAGGAAAGAAGATTAGATTCTCAATTCCTGTCTTTAAAATTGCCTGAGCCAATGTTTTAAAATTTTGTTTTGCATCATATCCTCCCAGAATTAATGTCCCAATTTTGTCCTTAAATGTTTGAATGCCCAAAATGGTAGCCTCCGGAATTGTAGCCAAGGAATCATTATAGAATTCTATTCCTCTAAATTTTCCTACAAATTCTAAACGATGGGGCAAGGACTTAAATCCTTTTATTGCTTTCCTAATGGTACTTGAGGAAACTCCAAGTAATTTTGCCGAAATTACCGCTGCCATTATATTATAAAGGTAAAATCTTCCAATAAGAGGAATTTCACTTTCCTTTAATATTTTTTCTTTTTTGTAAAAAATCCAACCATTTTTCACATAACAATCCAGGTTTTTTGATTCTAAGCCAAAAGTAAGTTTTTGAGCTTTAGTTTTTCTAGACAACTTTCTTAAAAATTTCTGATCTTTATTATAAACAAAATAATCATCTTGGTTTTGAAAAAGCGCAATGTTTTCTTTGGCTCTAGAGTATTCTTTAAAGGTTTTATAGTAATCCAGATGAGCTTGGTACAAGTTCAAGAAAATCGCGATTTTGGGGCTTTTTCTTAAATTCTGCAGCTGATGGCTGGAAAGCTCATAAACAAATACATCTTTTTTATTCTCGGGCAATAAAAATGAAAGCACGGGGGTTCCAATATTTCCAATTGAAGCTACGCTTTTTCCAGCTTTTTTTAGAATTTCATAGATTATGCTTGTGGTTGTACCTTTGCCTTTTGTCCCGGTAACCCCCACAATTAAACCCGGACTGTTTTCAAAGAATATTTGGGTTTGAGAAGTCACTTTTTGCCTCTTTTTCAAAAAAGGCCTGAGTTTTCTCAATGGGATGCCAGGTGTTTTAAAAATCACATCGTATTGAGAAAGAGACTTGAGGCATGCCTTGCCAAAATGAGTTTTTATTCTTTTGCTTGTTCTCCGTAGCCTTGGCGAAGGAGAATCTTTTTTAATTAATGCCTGTATCTCTGGAGGAAGTTGATTAAATTCTTTTTCATCTGCCAACCCCAAAATTTTATTTGGAAAAAGTTTTCTTAAAAATCCAAAATTATCCATTCCTTCTTTTGCCAGGCCCAAGATTACGATTTTTTTGTTTTCTAAATTACTTAATTCCATGAATTTAAATTATTTTTATCTCAATCCCACCACGCAGGCAAATCTCCCTTCAATTTCCGGAGATTTTCTAGAATCCCGTTCGTCCATTCCCTTTCCCACATCATCTTTTAACCTAATAATCTAATTGCGACTCCTAAGATTGCAGCCACTACTCCGATTACCCAAAATCGCATTGTGACCTTATATGCCGGCCAGCCCATGCCTTCAAAATGATGATGAATAGGTGCTGATAAAAAGATTTTTCTTTTTAAGAATTTTTTGGATAAGAGTTGCAAAATCACTGATAAAGATTCTACCAAAAGCAAGATTCCAATAATAGGTAACACCAAAACAGAATCCGTTAAAAAGGCAACTACCGTTAAGGCGGTTCCTAATCCTAAAATTCCTGTTTCTCCCATATAAAATCTGGCAGGCGGGATATTAAACCACAAGAAGGCCAAAATCGCTCCTACAATTACCGCACAAAAGCTTGCAAGATTAATCTGTCCTCTGGAAATTGCAATTACACAATAGGCACCAAAGATTGAAGCAAACGTTCCTCCAGAGAGGCCGTCTAGTCCATCAATTACCCCTGCCGAATACACTGCCATATTTACCAGGGCAAAAAGGAGGATGTAAAATGCACCGATTGTAAAATCCCCTATTCCTGGGATATGAATAGTACGCCAATCAAGCTTGTAATAAAACCAAAGAGCTCCAACCAAGCCTATTACAAAAACGACAAGAAGCCGGTATCTTAAACGCAGTCCTCCGCCAATATATTTTCCAATACCGGTTACTTGAGAAACATCATCTACAAGTCCCAAAAGAGACCCTGTTATTAAGGCAAAAAGGGGCAGCCACGTTTGATCTCTTGATAAAAAGTTTAATTTTTGAAACCAGAAGATATTGGTCTTTGCCAGAACTAAAAACAATAAAGCCAGGATTAAACAGCTTGTCCAAATAAGCAACCCCCCACCCCGAGGGGTATTTATTTCCTTTTCTTTATGGAATTTCTGAAACACAGGAATTTCCCCTCCATCAATTGCTTTCTTTCTCATTTCTTTCTTCCAGAATTTATACTTATACAAGAAATGGGTCAAAATCGGGGTCAAGAAAAAAGCTGTTAAAAAGCTTAAAGTCCCCAAGGTAAAGATTTTAATTACATCTATTGTCAAGCTTGGCATCTTTTTTATTTAATTTTTAATTATTTTAAATTTACCTATATCCTATATTCTATATTCTATTCCCTACTCTGTTACCACTTATAAGCTATATTTGTCCAATTAATTAAGGTTTTCATTTCCTCAAATCTATTTTGGGATCCAAGAATTACATTTACTAGAAAATTAGACCTGGGACCTTCCAAAACGAGTAAAAAACATTCTTTTGCCAAGGGAGTTTTTCCAGTTTTTCCGCCTAAAATTTTGGTTTCCCAGCCATTTTGGACTGGTGGTTCCAAAAACTCGTTAGTGTTTTTTACTTTGTGATGAAAACTTCCATTGACTTGATAGAGCTCAAATCCTTTTGTTTTTAAAATTTCCCAAATTACAGATTTTCCCAAAAGAAAAGAGGAAAGCGTTACCAAATCTTCAGCACTAGAAAGGTTGGGCAGGGTTTTTGCATTATCTGGGTCAAGGCCTGTGGAATTTAAAAAATGAGTATTTAAAAGCCCGAGTTCTTTTGCTTTCTTATTCATTAAATCAACAAAATTTTTCTCTCCCATTATTTCAGAAAGAGCTTTCCCAGAAGCATTACTGGACTCCATTAATAAAGAATATAGCAGGTCTTTTGCATAAAAAGTCTCCCCTGTCTTAAAGCCATTTACATCACCTTCTGTATTCGCTATATTTTCAGAAATTACAACTCTTTGCGATAAATCATAATTTTCTAGAATAATGAGAGCTGTCATTAATTTCGTTACCGAGGCTATTGGCAAAATCCTTTTTGAATTTTTTTGAAAAAGAACTTTCTTTTCTCCTTTTGGTCCAATTGCTACTGAAGTAGCAGAATCCGCTTTTATTTCGGGTTCTTCTACTTCCCAATTTCTAAAAGGTTTAAAAGTGGCATAATATGCTTCTAAGTCGAAATTCCTGATACTTTCTTTCTTTGTGATTTCAAAAAATAAAAAATCTTGCAACTTATTTTCTATTCCCAAAAAGATCCAAATCAAAATTCCACCTACAAAACAAATTTTCGCAATTCTATTTATCTTCATTTGATCTTTTTACGCTTTTTTTTGCATCCGCCGAAGAGGCGGATTTTCGAATCTTAATAGAAAGCTCTTTTAATTGCTCTTTTGTGATTTCGCTAGGAGCATCCATTATTGCAGTTTTTCCGCTTGAAATCATAGGAAATGCTGATACTTCCCTAAGGCTGGGTTCTTCTAATATAATAAATAAAAATCTGTCAATTCCGGGAGCAATTCCACCGTGAGGAGGTACGCCATATTCAAATGCCTCAAGCAAATGTCCAAATTTTTGCTGAATTTCTTTTGGCGAGTGGCCTAAAATCTTAAAGATCTTTTCCTGAATTTTTGGGTCAGTGATTCTGATGCTTCCTCCTCCGATTTCAAAACCATTAAGAACAAAATCGTGTTGCCAGGAACGAACTCTCATAGGATCCTTATCTAACAAAGGTATATCCTCGTCTTTGGGCGCTGTAAAGGGATGGTGTGAAGATGAAATTTGTCTTTCTTCAGTTTTTTCAAATAGCGGCCAATCCACAATAAAACAAAATGCCAATTCATTCTTATCCTCTTTGTTCTTCCTTATATCGGGCTTGTCCGTCTTGTATTTCTCCATTGCCTCTTTGTATGTAATTCTTGGGAAAGGAATCTGCTGAATTTTTTTATGCGGGAATATGTTCTTTACAATTTCAATAAAGAGTTCTTCTATCAGATTAAGAATTTCATCCTGACTTGTAAAAGACATTTCAAGGTCCAGCTGGGTGAATTCTCCATAAGCCCTATCTGCTCTTGGATCTTCATCTCTAAAGCACCTGGCAATTTGAAAATATTTTTCGAATCCGGCTACCATTAAAAGCTGTTTGTATTGTTGGGGAGATTGTGGAAGGGCATAAAATTTACCGAGCTGTAGCCTTGAGGGAACAACAAAATCCCTTGCCCCTTCCGGAGTAGACTTTGTTAATATAGGAGTTTCTATTTCTATAAAATCTCTTTCTTGCAAGAAGTCTCTTATAAATTGGAGAACCTTCTGTCTTATTATCAAATTTCTTCTCATTCTTTGTCTTCTTAAATCCAAGTAGCGGTATTTTAATCTTTTTTCTTCCGTCAGATCATACCCATCTGTGTCTATGGGAAATGGCAGGGGTTTTGCTCTGGAAAAGACCCTTATATCTTCGGCAACAATTTCAATATTCCCTGTTTCAAGTTTTGGATTCTTCATATTTTCTGGCCTCTGGTTGACCTTGCCCGTAATTTCAATCACCCATTCGGGACGCAAGCTTTCAGCTATTTTATAAAGCTCAGCTGGGATTTTTGGAGTAAATACAATTTGCACTAGGCCCGTTCTATCTCTTAAATCAAGAAAAATGATTTTTCCATGAGACCTTACAGTATTTACCCAACCCATTACCGTGATTTCTTTTCCTTCCAAATCCTTGGTTTGGTTTGCTAAAGTTCTTTTCATAGTATTTTTATTAAATCTACCCTTTTTAATTTTAATCTAAAGAAAAGGTTAAATCAATAAATTAATTTTGTTATAAATTAAATAAAAACGTCCTTGTAAGAGAACAAATACCTAAAATTTATTCTCTCACAAGGACGTTTCAGCAGTACGGCTGAGCCTGCCGAACCATGGTGCCACCTTGTTTTCTTGGGCTGTTGCCAGCGCAAGCTTTGTACCTACTCAAATATGGGATATCGCTGTAATGGGCGAACCCAAGAGGTTCTACTGAGGTCACATTTATACAGGGGGCTTTTGTGACCGGTTCTTCCTCTGGCTCGGGAGTGTTTTCTCCGTCAATGCCTTTAATCTATTGTTAATGCCTTATTTTAACTTTTGTCTAAAATTTGTCAATCTTTATTTTTTTCTTTGATTTCTTTTGCTATTTTTTTAAGCTCATCTAACAAAACTTGAAAACCCTGCTGAGTGGTAAGATGGCCTTCGTATTTTTCAAAAAACAATTTTTCCTTAGGAGTTTCCCCTTTCCACTCATCTGTTTTATACATTGGATATAGTTTTAAATGAGAATGATTTACTCCCATTCCTTCCAGGACCATTCCTATTCGCTTTACTTTTAGACCTTTTTCTAAAAGTTTTGCTACTTTTTTGGCAGCCAATATGAATTTTTCACAAACCTCATCTGGCAGATCAAAAAGGTAAGCAGGATAATGGGTTTTTGATAAGACTAAAGTCACTCCTTTTGTATTTGGGTTAATGTCCAAAATTGCCAAAAATTCTTCATCCTCCCAGATTTTAGCAGAATCAATTTCTCCTTTTATAATTTTACAAAAAATACAATTCTCCATTTTCAATATCTAATGCCTGGCCTCAAACAAAATTATTGTTTTAGTAATTTTATCCCAAGACTTCCTATTTGCGCTCCTCCAAAAGATGCAATAGCGGCAAACATTGACCAGCATACTAAGTTTAAGAGCTTGGGGATCACATTGGAAGGAATCATTTCTTTCATTTGTTCTTGTATTCCCTGCTGGAGCATTTGTTGCACTTGTTCCTGAGGGTTTTTTGAGGTTTGACCCGGAGAAGCTGTTGGTTTTTGCTGAATCATTTCAAAAATTTCAGGAACCTTGGTTTTTGCAGTAAAGATATTATAAGAATAATAAAGCGTCCATATAATAATTCCTACGCTGAGCAATAACAAAACCCAACCAAATATTTGCGAAGCTTTTATTATAATTTATAAGATTTATTTTTATAGTCGGCCTTTTGATTTTTTAAAAGCATTCTTTTACTTTACTCTAAATTCTGGAATTAGGTCAAAGAGATTATCTGATTATTTTTTGATTGCTTTTGTTAATTTGCTGGCCAAATTATCCAATCCTCCAACAGACATAATAATAACAACATTCCCAGTTTTCGCCAGAGGAATCAGATAATCCATAATTTGCAATGGTTTTGGGATGAATTTAACATTGGAATTATATTTTTTAATGGAGGCGACAACTTCCTCACTTGTAATTGTCGGTTTTTGTCCTGCTTCCCTTGCCGGCATCAATTCGGAAATAATAACTTCATCTGCGCCATCAAAGGCCTGTGCGTAATCAGAAATTAGGGCTTTTGTTCTGCTATAAGTATGAGGCTCAAATACACAATAAATTTTATTGGTTTTGTATTTAGTTCTTGCAGCAGCTAAAGTTTTTTTAATTTTTGTTGGATGGTGGGCATAGTCATCAATTACAGTAATACCCTTGGGTTTTCCTATAATTTCAAATCTTCGCTTTGCGCCCTCAAAAGTTGCAATCGCCTTTTGGATTTTTTCAACTTTTGTTCCCAAATAATCAGCTACGGCAATTGCTGCAAGTGCATTTTGAACATTAATTATCCCGGAGAGTTTAGTCTGAAATTCTCCAAAAAGTTCTTCTGATTTTTTAACCTTAAAATTAGTAACATCTCCGAATCTTAAGTCAAATGCTTGATAACTTGAAGTTTTACCCAAGCCATAAGAAATTTTTGGCTTTTTAATCTTTTCAAAGATCCTATCTACATTGGGATCGTCAGTTCCGCATAAGGCCAAGCCGTCTTTCGGAACCAGCTCTAAAAATTTTGTAAAAGTCTTTTTAACTTCAAAAAGATTTTTAAAATAATCAGGATGGTCAAACTCGCAAGTGGTTAAAACTGCAATATCGGGTTTGTAATGAAAAAATTTTGGACTTTTATCAAAAAAAGCGGTTCTGTATTCATCACCCTCAATCACGAAAAAATTGCCTTTTCCTAATTTAAATCCGCTATCATTGTTTTTCAGTATTCCTCCTACAAGAAAAGAAGGGTCAAGACCAGCTGATTCCAGAACCCAGGCAATAAGGGAGCTGGTAGTGGTTTTGCCATGGGTACCTCCAATTACAATTCGCTTTTTGTCGGTAAAAATCTTTCCAATCAATTCTGGAAGAGAAACTACATTTAATTTTCTTTTTATAGCTTCTTTTGCTTCAATGTTATCTTCTTGTATATGATTTCCTATTACCACTAAATCAGGATTCCCAAGATTGGCAGGAGAATGGTTTTCAAATCTTTTTATTTGCGCTCTATCTATTACATCTGTTACAGGAGGATAGGCATTTTGATCAGAGCCAGAGACCTCATTGCCCATTTGTTTTAGCATTACTGCCATTGCGCTCATTATATAACCGCAGATTCCAATAAAATGAATTTTCATATTTTTAATTTTAACAGAAAAATAAGCATATTTTAATACCTTTACAGAATGACTAAATTATTCTATATTAAATAGTTCCTAAACTTAGAGACTCACTACCTAAAAGGAGGTGAAAAAAATGAGTCTCATCAAAAAGTATCTGTTGTTGGTGGCAGGAACTGGGGTGAGCGCTCTGGTTGGTTTCATTGCTGGCCTGGTTGTGACCGTGGGCCTTGGTGTAGTCGTGGCCCTGGGCATTGTGCTAGGCCTGATTGACTGGCCCTTGGAACGTCTTATCAACTTTGAGCCATGGGCCCTTCTTCTTCTGGGGCTCGGGTTTGGGCTGTTAACATGGGTTCTGACATGGGGCTGCGTCAGTCACAAACCGTATGAGGACGGAGTCTTTCTTCGCGTAGTAGAGGGCAAGGTGGTGGATAGCGGAAACCCCATGTGGTGGGGAGGTTCAAACGTGTTCTGGTGTCCATTGCCTGGCATCTACGGCGGCAGGGAGAAGGAGTTTGACATTGACATTTCACTTTCCCGGATGGTTGAGGGCGTGAAGGTTGTTGTAGAGGCCACGCTGAGGGTGGTCCTTTCTTCTGTGAAGTTCGACCCTCAAGTACTCTACGAATACGCCCTTGCCGCAGGGGGCCTGGAGCCCTGGATTTCTCAGCGCTTCCAGAGACTTGTCGATGAGTCAGTGCTTGTGCGCCAAGCATTCAGCCAAGCATTTGAAGGGCTTACCAATAGTCCTGAGCCCGTGACGTTCATGGTGGCGCTCGCCAAGGCATTGAGGGTTCTTCCTCAGCCAGTACCTGAACTGCGCAACATCTCGCGGGTCTCGGTCACCTTGCGTCTCGATGCGCCCTCATTCGCGATCGAGATCGCTTACAAGTAGCCAACAACAAAGAGAGGGAGCCACATGGTTCCCTCTTACCTTTTTGAATAGAGAGTTTAGAATTAGAAATTAGGATTAGGAATTTTCTGATGTCAATTTTGCTGACATTAGAATAGTATATTCCGCCCCTGTTTTTTTCAAATGACTTTCCATAATCTCAATGGATTTGACAGGAATTTCAAGAGAGGTTTCAACCTCAACATCAGGCCTTTCTTCAGGCTCTATCCTTTTCCAATTCCATGTGTTTATTCTTCCCAAAGTTATATGGGGCAAAAATTCTCTTTTTTCAGGTTGAAAATTGATTTTTTGAGACAATAACGCATCTAAATCTTCTTTTAACTTAGAAAGCTCTCTGGACTTTTTACCTTCAATCCATACCAGTCTTGGCGGAGGTCTTGTCCCTGGTCCGTAAGCGCTTTTGATAAAATTAATTGAAAATTGTTTATTCTTTTCTACTATTTCTTTTGCAATATTAAAAATGACATTCAATTCCTCATCGCTTACATTTCCAAGAAATGCCAAAGTCAAATGCATATTTTCCTTTCCTATCCAGTGACAAGGCAGGGTAGGCCATCTTTTCTGCAGATTTAATAATTCTGCTTTTATATTTTCAGGAAAATTAATAGCAATAAAAATTCTATGTAGCATTTTTTAAGTTTAAATATAAGTTTTATTAATTTTTAGCAGAAACCCAAAAAACTTAAAAAGAATATGGAGCAAAAAACCCAGAATAATTGAAACAATAATTATTTCTTTTGAAAGCGAGATAACAAGACAAATGAATATCAAAGCGCCTATTATCCAGTCAAGCTGGTCAAATGGAAACCAGGATTGTCCAGGAGGGATTCCCAATCTTCTTTTTAGAAAACTTTTTATTAAATCTCCAAAAATCGTACCAAGGCCGAAAAACACCCCAAGCCCAGAAAACACTTTTGTATAATTAAGTATACTGATGCTTCTGAAAAAAGAAAAATCATAAAGCCATCTTTGAATAAAAAAAACAAGACCACCTGAAATTATAGCTCCTATTATTCCGCCAAGAGTTTTATGAGAACCGAAAATAAGTTTTCCTTTAATTTTTTTCCCAAAATCTGCAGGATATGCCAAAAAATGAAGTTTATAGGTAAGAACGGGTGCCATATTTGCAAAGCCTGCAGGCAGAATCAACCAGAAAGATCTTATTAATAAATATCCAAGACTTTGAATCATAAATTGCTTTTTACATCCTGATAATCCAGGATTATTAAATTTAACACAAACCCAGCCAGAGTAATAAAGAATACCAAAGAGAGCGCAAAATCAAAACCAATAAAGTACCCCAAAAGCATCCCCAGTTTTTTAAAGCCAAAATCAATCCTTGTTTTGTGTTTTAAACTTGCTATCAAAATAATTGCAATAGCCACAAGAAGAGTCATTTCTAGAGTAGTTTTTCCAAGCAAAAATAAAGTCAAAAGCAAAGTGAACTCAAGGATTCTATCTATTGCCAAATCCAAACTTCTGCCTCGAGAAGTCACCAGTCCAAATTTTCTTGCGGTTTGTCCATCAAAAATGTCAAAAAGCCAGGAAATTGCAATAAAGATTATAGAAATCCTCCATTTTTCTAAAATTACAGAAAAGATTGAAACAAACCCAAAAATCCCAGAGATTATTGAAATCGAACCTGGGGAAAGTTTTAGTTTAAGATGCAAAAAATTCAAAAGCGGGCTTAAAAGATTTTCCAGTTTTTTGTTTAAGGGAGGAGCAAATTCAAGCATAAAAAGAATAAAAAAGTAATTAATTGTTTTGCAGCGTCAGATAATTTTAATTGAATTTTCCTTGCTTCAAAATTATTGAATGGAAAAAATGGTTTTTTGGGATAGCCCATTGTATAATCCAAAACAATATGAGATAGAAAAAATAATGGAGGGACCCAAGAATCAAGATATATTGCCAGAGGGATTATCCAGAGTAAGGAAATAGGTTCCTGTAAGGGAGTCCTCCAGCGGAAATGCCTTACAACTTTAAATCCATATTTTTTAAAATACAAAGGAATTTTTATTAGATGGTCCAAATCTATTAAGACTCCAAATAAAAGCGCGAAGATTTTTTCTCTTCCGGTTAATTTAAAAAACCTTATTAAAAATAAAGTTACAATTGTGTGAACAAAAGGATTCATATTGATGCTCATTTGAATTATATCAAAACCTGAACTAAAATTAAATTATGAAGGAAGCGTATTTATACAAAAAACTCAGCCTTCAAAAAGTTCAGTGCAGAAATTGTGCTCATTATTGCGTGCTTTCCTCAAGAGAGAGAGGAAAATGCGGAGTAAGAGAAAACATTGAAGGAAAATTGTATACCCTGAATTATGAAAAATTGGCTGCCTGCAATACTGACCCTATTGAAAAAAAGCCGTTTTTTCATTTTTTACCCGGGAGCCAATCTCTGTCTGTCGCTGCCGTGGGGTGCAATTTTTCGTGTTTGAATTGCCAAAATTATGATATTTCTCAAGGGTTAAAAAGAGCAAAGGAGATCCCGGGCCAAAAGGTGCCCCCTCAGCAGATAGTTGAATTAGCGCTTAAAAATAAATTGCCCTCGATTTCTTACACCTATACTGAGCCCACAGTATTTTTAGAATATGCCTTAGACACTATGAAATTGGCAAAGAATGCGGGTTTGAAAAATACATTTGTTTCCAATGGGTTTATGACTCCAGAATCCGCAAAGATGGTAATCCCCTATCTTGACGCAAATAACATAGATATAAAAGGCTTTTCAGATGATTTTTATCGTAGGAATTGCGGAGCCTTGTTGCAGCCGGTTCTGGATACGGCAAAACTGATGAAAAAATCAGGGGTTTGGGTAGAAATCACAACTTTGATTATTCCTACCCTAAGTGATTCTGAGGAAATGTTTAGGGAGATTGCCAGATTTATTCATAAAGAATTGGGATCTGAAACTCCATGGCATCTCAGCCAATTTTCTGGGGCGATTTCATGGAAACTTCAAAATGTTCCCAATACTCCAATTGAAACTTTAAAAACCGCTTACAAAATTGGAAAAGAAGAAGGTCTAAAATATGTTTATACTGGAAATGTGCCGGGATTATCTTCAGAAGACACGTTTTGTCCAAAATGCGGAATGCTTGCCATTGATAGAGAGGTCTATTTTGTTAAAAGATATGATAAATCCGGAAGATGTCCAAAGTGCGGCGAATTCCTTAATATTATTGACTAAAAACTATGCTATCTTTTGCTTCAATTTGTCCTCATCCACCCATTATTATCCCTACAATCGGGAAATCTTCTGATTTAAAAAAGGCAGCATCTACGATAAAAGCAATGGAGGAATTGGCCAAAAACTTTAAAAAAACAAAACCCGAAACTGTAATTGTAATTTCCCCTCATGGCTCTATACTATTTGACTATTTTTGCGCAAATGTCTCCCCTGCTCTATCCGGGAATTTTTATAATTTTGGAGATTTTAAAACAGAGTTTTCATTTAAAAATAATTTAGAATTTATTTCCGTTTTAGGAAAAGAATGCCAGGATGAGAAAATTCCTTTAACAGGAGTAAAGATCAAAGAATTGGATCACGGCGCATTAGTCCCTCTTTATTATCTATCTCAGAAACTAGAAAATTTAAAAGTCATTCCCCTTTCTTTTTCTTATTTAGATATAAAAACTCATTTCAAATTTGGAAAGATTCTTGGAAAGATTTGCCAAAAAAGCAAAGAAAAAATTGCGATTGTGGCATCCGGGGACCTTTCTCACAGATTAACTCCGGATGCGCCAGCTGGTTTTTCTCCAAAAGGCAAAGAGTTTGATGAAAAATTAGTGGAGTTTTTGAAGAATAAAGATACAAAAGGAATCCTAAATATGGATACGGCTTTAATAGAAGAAGCTGGAGAATGCGGTTATCGTTCAGTTGTGATATTATTAGGGGTCTTAAGCACTTTTGACTGGCAGCCAGAAATTCTATCTTACGAGGGCCCTTTTGGAGTTGGTTATTTAGTAGCTAACATAAAGCTTTAAATTTCAAATGAGAACTTTATGGGTAAAAAAAGAATTTTTTGATTTGGTTGTATCCGGAAAGAAAACCTTAGAAGTAAGAGTTTTTTACGCAAGCCTGAGAACGATAAAAAAACAGGATATTTTAAATCTAAACAACAGATTCCCAATCAGGGTAAAAGACATCAGAACGTATCAAAATTTTGAAGAGATGTTATCAAAAGAAAACCCTTCTAGGATTTTTCCGGGAGAAAGTTCAGAAAAAATATTATCACTCTTAAGAAGTTTTTATCCGCCCGAAAAAGAAAGATTGGGCGTAATTGTTTTTGAAGTAGATGCTCAAAATAAGAGAAATTAAGGCAAAATCAATAATTACAAAATCTGGCTTGGATGTGGATTATGTAATAAATCCATACGTGGGATGTATGCACGGTTGCCTTTACTGCTACGCTCGCTTTATGAAACGTTTTACTGACCATCATGAACCCTGGGGCAAGTTTGTAGACATAAAGATCAATGCTCCAGAACTCATTCCGCAAAATCCTAAAAAGTATAAAGACAAGTCTATTTTTATTTCTTCGGTAACTGATTCCTACCAACCGCTTGAGAGAAGATATCAGCTAACAAGAAAGATTTTGGAAAAGCTAATACCCCTGGAACCTGACTTATCCATACTTACCAAATCGGATTTAATAATAAGAGATATTGATTTATTAAAACAATTCAAAAAATGCAAGGCAGGATTCTCTTTATCAACCCTGGATGAAAAAATTCAAAAAGAAATTGAACCCCTTGCCTGTTCTCCTCAAAGGAGAATTAAAGCGGTAAAAGAATTAAAAAGCTCAGGAATTAAAAACTTTATTTTTATATCCCCTATTCTTCCTGAAATTACAAATTGGAAAAAGATTATTAAAAAAACAACCCATTCGACAGGCTCAGGGCGAGAGAGCTTTGTTGATGAGTTCTGGTTTGAAAATTTAAATATGAGAGCTACAAATTGGGACAATCTTAGAAAATGGTTAAAGAATTCTCATCCCGAGCTGTTAAATTTATACCAAGATATTCGCCTTCATAAGATTGATTATTGGTCAAAAATTGAAAAAGAAATCAAAGATTATTGCAAAAAGTATAATCTTAGTTTTTCAATATATTTTCATCATTAATCAATTTACTACGAGGTCCGACCTCGTTGATAAAGTCGATAAGTACGAGACCCGGATTCGTACTAAATTACGAGACCCGGACTCGTGGGGATATAGATTTTTCAATATATTTTCATCATGGATAAAAGGAAAATTGTAAAAGCAATTTTAGAATATGATAAGAAAATCCAGAAAAAAGCAAAAAGCCCTTCTGTTAATTTTGCCGGAGAAAAGTTTGTCGAGGACATTAAGGCAAATGAGTTTTTACTAAAACATCCAAATGCATTTTTATTCGGAGTTATTTTTGACCAAGGGATCCTTGCTGAAAAAGCATGGTCTGCACCTTATATTTTAAAGCAAAGACTTGGGTATTTTGATTTAAAGAAAATGGTTTCAGCGGGTCCCCAAAAAATAAGAGAGAAAGTTACTCAAAAGCCGGCGTTGCACCGCTATCACTATCTCGGAGATTGGATTTATGAAGCAGCCAAGAAGATTTTAGAAGAATATAAAGGAGATGCCAGCAATATATGGGAAGGAAACCTTTCTGCAAAGGAAGTAAGAAGGAGATTTTTAGAATTCAAAGGAATTGGCCCAAAAAAAGCAAATATGGCGGTCAGGATTTTGAAAAAAACTTTCAAAGTTAAATTTGGAGGAATGCGCACAATAGATGTTCCTTACGATATTCATGTGAGAAGAGTTTTCTTAAGAACAGGATTTGCTGAGAGAGATAGCATAAAAACTATAACAGAAGCTGCAAGAAGGCTTTATCCGAAAGAACCCTCTCGGCTGGATGCTGTATGGCACATTGGTAAAAACTTCTGTTATCCAAGAAATCCTGAATGTAGAAAATGCCCATTGGATAAAGTTTGTCCCAAAATAGGTGTTAACTAATGCAAATTTTATGGCAATAAAACTAGACAAAAGAATCTCAAGGATTATAAAACCGATAGCTCCTTTTGATTTTGACAAAACGGTTTATAATCCTTCGTTTTTTCCTACCCCGGATCATTTTTTCAAATCCGGAAAATACTGGCAGACAATGAGATTGGATAAAAAGATTCTGGGTTTTAGATTAGAAAATTTGGGAACAATAAAAGCGCCAAAAGTAAGAGTTTGTCTTTTTGCAAAATCATCTTTAAAACCAAAAGAAGCAGAAACCGCACTTGCAAAAATCAGCTGGCAGTTTGGATTTGATGAAGATTTAAATGAATTTTACAAAGAATTTAAAAAAGACAAAATTCTATCCCCTCTTTTCAAAGAGTATTTAGGAATGAGGTCAAATTCCGGAGAAATTGGACTTTACTATAGTTTGCAGGTTTATATTGTATTACAGAACGCTACTGTTCGAAGAACTGTTCAGATGATGAATAATCTTTTGGAAAAATACGGAAAGAAAGTAAGATTTGATAATAAAGAATTGTACGCTTTTTGGACGCCTGAAATTTTAAACAAAGCCACAGAAAAAGATTTAAGGGATTTAAAGCTCGGCTACCGCGCCAAATTCCTAAAAAGAATTGCTAGCGATTTTGTTAAGGGAAAGTTTGATGAAGAATCAATAAAGACGCTTGAAAAAGAGAAAATTAAAGAAAAAGTAATGGAGATTTACGGCATAGGGCCTGCTTCTGCCGATTATATACTATTTGAAGTATTCAGGCGTTTCGATGCCTTTGATTATATTTCTCCATGGGAACAAAAAATTCTTTCAATGCTAATTTATAAGAAGAAACTTGTGCCTGTTCAAAAAATACTAAAAGACGCTCAAAAGCATTGGGGTAAATGGAAAATGCTTGCAATCCGTTATATTTTCACGGATATTTTTTGGAAGCGAAAAACCCAGAAAATTGACTGGCTTGAAAAAGAAATTAGATTATAATTGAATTTGACAGACTTATAAATTCGTGATACTTTTTAATTATAAAGTCCAATATTGATATAGCTCAGGAAAGGAGGAGCCATGAGCAGGAGGGTAGTTTATCAAGTGGTCCTCACTCCCTTTAATCCAAGGGATGCTAACGAGGATCTACCAAGCGTCGTATTCGCCGTTCCCGGCCACGCAAATCTGGAAGGTTGCGGCGTAACGGTCAATGCCGATTTGGCAAAGAGTGGACGACCAACGGTTTGGGTATCGCCACTTTATCACCGTAGCTTTCCTAGGCGTGATCGTCTAGATCTTCGTCCAGGAGTGGCGGTGTGGAGAGGCTGTCGGTGGATGAAATGCCGCCGGCCATTCCATATCCGCCCTGACGGGAGATTTCAAATCTCCATCGAAATCCTCGGTCAACTCCGTATAACAGATTTCACCGTGAACTTGCAGAAGACCACATTTCACGGGGAGTCGTCTCAGTAGGACTAACCGAGGGCAAAGCGGGCCTCTTTGAGGGGCCCGCTTATTCTTTTTTGTTCCAAAATGGGCTAATATTTAGAATATCCTATGTTTTTGTAATAAAAACTATTAATAAGATGAAATTATGAGATTGTTTTTGTATGGAGGCGGGAGGCCCACCAAGAAAGACAAGTTCAATCAAGTTCTTCTGGGGTTATTGCCAAAAAAAGCCCTAAAAATTGTTTTTATTCCTTCATCAGGAGATAAAACCGGCAGATATTTTAAAGAATTTAAAGAAAGATTTGTTCTCTTTGGATTTAAAAAATTTTACTTTTTCAGCCTTGAAGAAGAATGCGATGAAAATTTAATAAAAGACGTAATGGCTTGTGATGCGATTTATCTTTCAGGAGGAAATACTTATCATTTTTTATGGTGGTTGAAAAAAACGCAAATTTCTGAATGCCCTTTTGGACTTTGTCAAAAAGGGAGGGATTTTGATAGGTTCAAGTGCGGGCAGCATTTTAATGACCCCAAGAATAGATATTTCAGGCGTGCCTTATTACGATTGCGATAAAAATAAAATCGGATTAAAGGACTTTAAAGCATTGAATCTTGTTAAATTTGAATTCTTTCCTCATTACCTACCTTCTCCTCGCCTGGACGCAGAACTTGTAAAATATTCAAAAACGACTCCCTATCCTGTTTTTGCCGTAAAAGAACAAAGTGGAATAATAATTTTTGATAAAGAAATTAAAATCATAGGAGATTACAATATTTTTTATAAAGGCAATAGTTTTAAATTAATATAAGATGTCACCTTATACGCTATTGGCAAAATTGGCAGTAGAGGCCTTTATAAAAAAAGAACCACTTGGAGCTTTCCCTACGGATTTGCCGCAAGAGCTTCTTACAAAGAGAGCAGGAGTCTTTGTTACGATTGAAGATAACGGGCAATTGAGAGGCTGTATTGGAACTTATAAGCCCACAAAAGTAAATATTGCTGAAGAAATCATTGATAATGCGATTGCTGCTGCCACCAAAGATTACAGATTCATACCAATTAATGAAGAAGAGCTCCCATTGCTATCTTTTACTGTTTATGTTCTCAGCGAACCCAAATTAGTGCAAGATGATTCTGAATTAGATCCTGAAAAATATGGCGTACTCGTAAAAGATTTAACGGGCTTTAGATCGGGTCTTTTGCTTCCGGGCCTAGAGGGAATCAATACTCCCGAGCAGCAAATTTTTATTGCCCGCCAGAAAGGAGAAATAGATTTAAATGAGGAGGTTTTAATTTATAAATTTATCGCTCAAAAGTATTCTGATAAATAATAAAATGTTCATTGTAGACTGCATTCCTCTTACAAAAATTCCTCTTCCTTCGCCCCAAATCTTAACTTATTTTTCAAAACAAGAGGTTAAAAGGGGGGCATTTTTACGCGTTCCTCTTGGCAAAAAAGAAGTAGGCGCAATTGCTTTTAATTGTAGCAGTGCTCTAGAAAGAAAGTTGGAAATAAAAAGAGGAGAATTTAAATTAAAAACAATAAATGATATTCTCTCTTCAGCTCCTTTAATTCTAGAAAACCAGTTAGAACTTGCAATTTGGTTGCATAAGTATTATCTAACTCCTCTGGGTCCTATCTCGAAGTTATTTTTACCAGCATCCTTTTTAAAAAGAAAAAAACCATTTTCTTTTGAAATTAACTACTTGCCACCTGCTACCAACTATAAGCTAGCCAGGCCTCTGCTTTGTTGGGGAGAAAATAGATTCAATTTTTATTTAGAAGAAATTGAAAGGGTCCAAAAAGAAAAAAAACAGGTTTTAATATTAGTTCCCGAGGTAAGGTACATTCACGATTTAAGAGATAAAATCAAGGGCGATATTTCTCTTTTGTATAGCGAGCAAAATGTTTCTCAAAAACTTAAAGAGTGGGTAAAGATTTATTCCGGAGAAAAAAATATTATTATTGGCACCAGATCTGCTGTTTTTGCTCCTTTTAACAACTTGGGGCTAATTATTATTGATAAAGAAGAAAATCCATCTTTTAAATCTTGGGAACAATCTCCGCGATACGATGCCAAAGTCATATCTCAAGAGTTAAGTAAGATAACAGGTGCAAAGCTGATTCTGGGAACAGATTTTCCCAGCGTGGAGTCTTATTACTTTGCAACAACTAAGAAATACCACTTTAAAGAATTATCCCCTGTTCACGATTCATCGCGTATTAAATTGGTGGATATGCGAGAAGAGATCAAAAAGAGAAATTTTTCAATTTTCAGTGAGGAGCTTCAGGATTCAATTTCCGAAATTGTCAAAAATAGAGGGCAAGCAATCTTATTTATAAATAGAAGAGGTTCGGCCACTTCAGTTTTTTGTCGTGACTGCGGTCACGTAATAAAATGCAAAGATTGTGAAGCGCCAATGGTTTACCACAGACTAGCAAAAACTAATAAGCAAGAAGAGACAAAAGATATGTTGGTTTGCCATCATTGCGGGGTTCGAGAAAGAGCGCCTATTGTGTGTCCGGCATGTAGAAGTTGGAAGATAAAATATGCCGGCACCGGAACTCAAAAGGTTGCAGATGAATTAAGGAAATTATTTAAATCCGACCCCAAGAAAATAAAAATAAAGATTGCTAGATTAGATTCTGATACAGCTCCTACCCAAAAAGAACAAGAAAAAATTTTAAAGGACTTTCAAGATAGAAAATATGATATATTGGTGGGCACCCAGCTTTTACTAAAAGGCGCGGATTCAAAATTGGAGGTTAAAAATATTGAACTCATAGGAATAATTCTTATAGATTCCCTTTTGAACTTTCCTGACTTTAGGTCTTCAGAAAAAGCCATTCAACTTCTACAAGGACTAAAGAATTTATCCAAGAAAATGTTAATCCAAACTTACAATCCCCAATTGCCTTTATTTGAATATTTTAAAAAAGGCAATTATAGCTTTTTCTTTGAAGAAGAAATCAAATCTCGAGAAAAATTTAACTACCCTCCTTTTTCTGAAATTATTCAATTAAGTCTTTCTCGTGCAGATTTAAAAAGGGTAGAAAATGAGGCGAGTATTCTTGGGAAAAAATTAGAAAAGCTATTTGCAAAAGAAAATTTATCGCAAAGTATTGAAATTCTGGGTCCTATTTCTGCTCTTGTATCAAGGATTAAAGGAAAATATGTCCAGCGCATTATTCTAAAATTAAAACTACCTCATCAGGAGGAAGTTAAAATCTTATTGATTGAAAATTTTCCAAAAGATTGGGAAATAGACGTGAATCCTCAGAGTTTGTTGTGAGGAATAATTTCCAAGATTTTAATTCTCTTTTTCTTGTCCTCAAGTCTTATAATCTTTTCTTGCCCTACTTTTGCTCCTTTTATGGCTTTTCCCAAGGGACTATAAATAGATGCTAAATTTTTTTCTGGCCTAATCAAATAACCTTCCAAGACGATTTTTTCTTTTTTTCCGTTTTCATATTCGATCATAACTTCATTGCCAATACCCACTTTTTCTACATCTTGTTTTGGCTCTATTATTTTGGCTTTTGCGGTCAAGCGTTTAAGTTCTGATAACCTTGTTCTTATTTGAATCTCTTCAATGTAAATATTTATAACACCATGATAACTGTCACTAGCGCCCGCTCCAGGCAATCCTCCTTTTGTCTTTATGATTCTATCTAATTCTTTCTCAGCTCTTGAAATTGTGTTCTTCAATTCCTCAAATTGTTCTTGGGTAAATAACATAGCCATTTTTAAGATTTAGATTTACAAAATTTACTTTAACAAAAATCCTTTAAAAGCAAAAGGGGTTCATATTGAGATAGTAAGCAAAAATGTAGAACCCCTTTTTTGTGACTGTGGCATTTCACTGAGGCGCTTCTTCCAGAGCTTTTTGGGCTTGAGCAATCCTATTTGCCGCCCTTGTAACTTGGCGCTCAAATACCGTTACGTCAACTACTTCCAGAGCGCCAAGAGCCATTCTAAGGCAGTTCTGGGCGAGCCTTAGAGGCCTTACAATTGGTCTTACCCTGATTCTGTGAAGGCCAAAGTAGAGATTGACTAGTCTGGCCTTCAGGCCCTCAAGCGGAGCTTGGATTTCAGCGAGTAGTTCTTGTGTGAAGTCTTTGGGCAGACCATCAGCGGCCTTGCCAAGCAGATCCTCAAAGGGCTTGCTGATGAGTACTGCTCGCAGGCTCTTCTCGATCATCTTAAGTTCTGTCAAGATCGTGTTCCGCAGGACTTTTACTGCCGCTTCTCTCTGGGTTAGGTGAGGCAGAATCGCGTAGATACTCTTTTTGCGTTGGACCAGATGCTGAAAAACATCAGCGCCAGGTCCATATGAAATGTGTTCTAGGGCTGCTGCCTCAATCTCTGCGAGAGCTGCTTCAATCTCCCCTAGTTCAGGGGAGTAAGCATCCTGTATGTGAACCTGTTGTCTTTCAGCGGCACAGATGTCCTTTAGGTGTTGATAAATCAACACAAAGACCTCTTCTCTGTTTTGCCATCGGAACATTCCTCGCCGCTTCAGTCCATTGATTCCTGCAGTTTGTGCCCCTTCGTCAGCCACAGGGTCGCAATGTTCCTCCCATGGATCCCAACGAGGAATCAAGGGAGTTCCCGTTGCCAGATAGTAGCGAACAGTGATTTTTTTGACCTGCCCTTTCCCCAATACGTGGAAAGTTACTTGGGGTCGGCAAGTTCTTGTCACTATAAGCGCTCCGCTACCAGTATCAATGGGTGCCACCTCAAGAGTGCCTTTTTCTTGCCATTTCCACAGCCATTCCGCCTTAATGGCGGGTAAACATGCTTTTAGAGCCATCTCATGCCTCCTTTTTGGGCTCTAAGGTTGTCTATTGTAGAAGATCTGCTTTTATATTAACCACTTTTTCAAAAAAGTAAACAAAACCAAGGTAAAAAAGAAAAAGAACCAATTTCTGGCTCTTTTTCTATATTAAAATTAGATTTGAGTTCTACTTTTTTGACTTTGTAGATTCTTGAAGTTGCGTTTGGAGTGTTTGCATTTCTCTTTGTAATTCATCAACTCTTTTTTGCAGTTCTTGTGCCTGCCTGTCGGCATCTTGCGTTCTTTTTTCAGCTTCTTGCGCCACTCTCTCAATCTCTCTAAAAGAGGCAGATAGTTTAGATTTTTCCTGTTCAATTGCCCGTTGAGATTCTGATAAAGATCTTTCAAGTTTAGTTTGTTCTGCAGCAATAAATTTCTCAATTCCATCAGTGTATATTTTAACTGCACCAAGTGTCTTATCGGTTAATTGGTCTATTTTTTCTACCGATGCTTCTAATGTTTTAATTTTTCCTAAAAAATCTTGATTCATATATTTTAAAATTATTTAACTTATTTTCCAATAATGTTTTTTTAAATCAACTTGATATTTTTTTATAAAGTTTACTCCTTCACATTTTAATCTCTTTTTTTGTTCGTCCCATCCGCCCAAAGAATAGTTTTTTGCCAAATACCCATCTTTTTTAACCACCCTGTGACAAGGAATATTAGAATCTTGGTTTCCCATTACTGCCCAGCCAACCGTTCTTGCGCTTTCCAATCTTAATGATTTGGCAATATCGCCATACGTGGTTACTTTGCCTTTTGGGATTTTTGATACAATTCCTCTGATTGTGATAAACACCCCTTTTCTTTTCATCTTATATTATTTTATCCCTTAATGTTTTAATTTTCAATTTTCCTTTCAGGAAGCTGCCGATGAGGATAGACTTATGCAAACATCAGCTGCAGAAGGCGAAGAGAGAGATTTCTGTACCTTCCCAGCTAATGTTCAATCTATCTTACCGGCAACTTCCTAAAAAGAAATTTATGAGGTAACCAGGAGTGTGCGATGCTTTGCATCGCACACTCCCTTGATCAGTTTGCCAGCATTTACATACGGATGAGATCCGTCCCTGCTGGCACAGGTGCCGTCGTTTTTAGCGTTACTGCATTTCTGCAGCTTTGGCCTCCCCCAACCCGGAGTCATTTATTGTCCGGGCTTTACACGCGGCCTCTGGGGGATATAAAGATACTTACTTACGGCCAAATCATGATAAAAAACTCCTTTCTTCGAGTTGAACCCGGATACTACGCCCCTTTTTGATCTCGGAGCGTAAGCTGATTACCTACAAAATTCTTTTTTCTGAATTCGCGTCATTCGTATGCTATTTTGCATTGGCGTCGCTTTTCATAGATAACCAACTTACGCTCCAAGAAGATTTTTTAAAGGACTCTATTTATCTCCTTTCTTTTCCCAGCCTGTCCGCCCAGGGCTGATCAGGTCTTATGGGATTTGCGGCTGATGGTTGACCCGCAAGATTTCCCCTCTTGTTTTGGAGGACAAACTGATTACCAGAAATCATCCTGATAACCAGATTGCCCCCCAAAAGTTTTTTATTATATTTTGTTTTGTAGAATGTTTTCTTGATTTTCTTTTCTTCCATTATTCTTACTCCCTTCTTGGATTTTGATGAACTCCCCCACCACATTGGTGCTGAGGCTCTCTCAGATCATCATTTTTGGTGAGCTGAGAGAGAAAGACACATGTTCCCAGGATGTGTCTTTTTCTTGTTTTCGTCGTGCCAGTTTAGTTATTTGTTTCCTCGTTGGCTCGACTTGCCTGTTTGAACTTTTGGATGACCAGTTCCCGCCTCAGGCTGGGCGCCATTTTAACCCATTGGTGGGTCTCCTTGCTAGGCTATTGCTACTTGCAGACCAAGTCTAGCGAATTCGGCGAAGGAGAGAACTACGTCAGGTCCTTGGTTTTGGACCATGAGAACGGTTCTTCCATCGCCACTGGAGATTGCTCTCCGCACATCAGCAGCATCGATGGGCTGCTGCCGGAGAAGAACTTCTTCTGAACTGCGGGTAGAACAACGACTGGCACTACCAACTCCCATGTACATCTTCCGTGCTCCTTTCCGTTTCTGTCTTGGATATTATGTTGTCTAAGAGCGAAGCTTTCCTTCACCATCTATATAAGATGACGAAGGATGAGTCTCGTTCTTAATCTTGGCTGGCTCAGTAAGAAAGGTTATTCGCCTTTTTGGCAATTGGCCTAGAATCTTACTTTGCAGAAGATATTACTCCTCTAGCCAGGGATTGGCTACGGCCTCTCTTTCGGGTCTGTCAAATTATTGACAGGTCACTTAATAAACAAACGACTCTCAGAGAGAGCCGTTTGTTATGTGACTAGACTAGTCAGAAAATATTTTATGGCTATAATAACTCTCTCTTCCTTGTCCTCCATAGCTTTAGCGAAGGAGGATTATTTAAATGAATTTCAATGTTCTAGCTTACAACTATATGATAACATATATCTTATATTCTGTCAATATATAGTATGATAAAATAATTAATATAAAAAGGTAAGGAGCCCGAATTTCTTCGGGCTCCTTATCGCTTTGCCCACTACACAGCCGCAAGGTTTTCTTTTACGGCTACAAGGACAGGCCAGAGATCTGCGCTGCTCTGGTCTGTGAGGTCAGAGAGGATGCGTCGAATCTCGGGGAGATCTCTTTCCCGATACGCCTGGACGAGCGGCATCGTAGCGTCTTCATAGAGGAAGCGCGGGATCAGACCGCTGGCAGCGGTACTGATGCTCATACTGAGTTTGCCCTCGATGATCTGCAAGAAGCCACGGCGTCTCAGAACGCTGAGAATCATCAGACATTCTTTGACGTACGGCTCGTGTGTTGGATCCAAGAGTGTGGCAGGATCCAGCATTCTCAGGCAGTTGTCGAGGATGATTGTTGCCAGTCGCAGGTTGGCGTTTTTGTCGCCCCACTCTCGGGCTTCTACGGCAGCTTGCATTCCTGCAATGCCGAGCAGTGTTGCCTTTCCTTCTTCCGCCAGCCTCATGGTAGTGCCGAAGGCCTTGAGCAGGTCATTGGTTATCGTAAACGGATGGCCGAACTCATGGCCGGTGACAAGGGCGTACATGTCAGTCAATGAGAAGCTCTGCAGCACCCATTCTAGCGTGGCCTGGTCGAGGCAATGCTCCAGCGTATATCTGTGCCTTTCCATGCGGCGTCCCATTGCGTCACCATCCAGGAAAACCTTCATGCCCTGACTTTGAGCTTTCGGTCTGTTTGGTATGGACTGGCCGACGAAACGGAAGTCCATATCGGAGCCTCCCCTTGCGATAGTGAGGAAGGTTCCGACATCAACGCCATCAATCTTGGCAGGGTCTGTTATATTCCCGACCCTTAGGGCAAGCTGTCTCATCTGTTGCCGCATCAGTTTGATGACGTCCGCATGCTCGTCGGTTCGCCAACGCATATGGAATTCCGGCGAGATACAACGAGGATGCAGATAGCCCCATTCCATCATATGCACCGGAATCACACGCGCTGTAGCCGGAATCCTGACCCAGGCCTTGTCCACGGAGAGCCACATCCTTTCCATGGATGAAAGGTGGCTACATCCAAGTGCATTGTACAGAGCGAGCAGATACTGCCTGTACTCTTTTTCTCCAGCAGGCAATTCCTCAACAAGCCTCAGGAGAATAGTCCTGATTGCCAGTACCTCTTGCAGGAATGCTCTGCGCAGCGGTACTTGCTTGCTATGCCTGATGGCATCGCTCGTGAGATGAGCAATCGGTGAGCCATCAGGGTTCATCAGCACGGCGTACTGGTTGGTCCTGTGCGTATGCCTGAGCAGCTCCTGGATCTTCTCGGGCAGGAGAGGGCTGGTGCGATAAGGTACCACAACCCACTTCCACCACTTGGGAAAGATGCTGTCAAACTGCCGGCCGATATTGAAACCGGCAAGCAGAAGCATCCGTTCCGTCTGTGTGAGACCTTGATGCAGGCTAACGAGCTGTTCCAGAGCGTCCATCTTGGCCTGCATGCACGGCACAACGACTCCGTCGTAAAACTGCCCCAGGACGACAGAGTCATCCTTGGGCAGCTGCATTGTTCTCGTCGCCTGCCGCGCTACATACTCTGCCGCGATCTCCAGGGGCACGTTGAAACCGATTCTTTCCAGTTCCGACTCGATCTGTCCGAGAACGTAGCCGTCTGTCATCACAACCCGTTCCACGCCTTGAATGACCTTTCGAGCTGCTTCTTCAAATGGAGCTTCGATGTTGGGCCTGCCCACTCTTACTCCAATGAGCGCTCGAAGTTCATTCTGCCTCGCTTGGTCTGTCATTCTTCCCTCCTTTTGGGTTGACAGAAACTCTCTGTTCTATTTTTGTTACGCTTTGGGCAAAGCGATTGCAAAGAACAACTATTAAAAAACACCCAGGTCCCTCCTAGATGTTTTTTAATTTTCGCACGAATTTTATATAAAGTCAATTATTTTTATCTAATCGATTTTGCTAAATCTTTTGATAAATTCTTAGTTTCAATGATTTTTTGTTTTTTTGTTTCCATATTTTTTATTAAAACTTCTCTCCTGCTCTTTTCTTGGGGCCCGATTATAGCCACAAAAGGAATGCCTTTTTTGTCAGCGTATTTTAGTTGCTTATCAAGTTTGTCTTCAGGAAAGGCATAAAGGTCAGCATTGATTCCTAAAGCTCTAAATTTTTCAGCAACTTTTATTGATTCTTTAAGCAACTCTTTTGAAAAAATAGTAACCAAAACCTTTGTGTTTGTTTTGCCAAGGTCAATCATTTTTCTGTCTTTTAAAATCTCGCAGATTCTTTCTATTCCAAAAGAGCCTCCTGTTGCAGGTACTTTCTTTCCTTGACCTAAATATTTGCCAATGACATTGTCATAGCGGCCGCAACCTGCAATTGAACCTACGCCACCGTCAACCACTTCAAATTCCCAAACCGGGCCAGTATAAGAAGCGAGTCCGCGAGCGATTGAAGGATCAAAGCGGTAGCATTTTTGAGGGACATCAACGATTTTTAAATAATCAAAAATCTGTTTTAATTCATCTAATCCTTCTTTTCCAATTTTAGTTTTTCCCACGGTTAAAGAAAGCACTTTGATTATCTGGTAATTGGTAAGGTTTTTATATTGATTTGAATTTACAATCTCTAGTATTTGACTGGCTTGTTTTTTTGTAATTCCTCTTTTTTCAACCAATTCTTTTTCAACTTCTTGCGGCCCAATTTTTCTTAATTTATCAATTGACATACACATCCCATAGAATTTTTCAGGAGGGATTTTCAGATATTCTCTTAAGCCATCTAAGAACTTGCGGCTGCTGATTTGAGCAACAAAGTCCTTAAAGCCCAGCTTTTTTACGATTTCCAAACCCATTTGTATGAATTCTGCATCAGCTATCATAGAATCAGAGCCAATAGTGTCAGCGTCAGCTTGGGTAAATTGGCGATATCTTCCTTTTTGCGTGTTTTCAGCGCGCCAGACAGATTGAATTTGATAACGTTTATATGGAAATGTTATTTTATCTATATTTGAGGCAACCGCTCTGCACATTCCAATCATCACTTCGTATTTGAGCATTACATCTCTGCCGCCGGGGTCTTTAAAACGGTAATATTGTTTTTCAGCTTCCTCTCCGCTTTGGCCCAATATAAATTCTGAATATTCAACAGCAGGAGTTTCTAATGGCTCGTATCCATACTTTTGGAAAACTTCTTTTAGTGCGCCAATAGCAAATTCCCGAAGCTTTACGTCTTCGGCAAACCAATCATTGAACCCTTTTAATGTTTGAGGTTTGTTTGGCATATTATCTTTATTTTATCTCTTATTATTGTAGCACAAGAATGATGGCGGCAGGGGGACCAGCTGGACTGGTCTCCCCTGCCTTTGTCCTTGGCTTGGTTAGCCTAGGATCTAGCTGTGATCACCGCACATTGTGGCCACCTCCTTTCTTGAGCCCTTTTTTTCAGGGGCTCGCAAAGACAATCAGGGACAATACTTCCTGATTATCTCTGTGAAAACCTGAGAGCATTTTACAAGGTCGTCAATTAAAACATATTCATTCGCTTGGTGCGCCATTTTATCAGGACGCGGGCCAAAAGATGCAGTTGGCATTCGGTATTTTTCATAAAGCATACTTGAATCTCCATACCCGCAGTTTTTAGGCTCTACAAATTCAGTTTTTTGATTGAGGACTTTTTCGATAATCTTTTTGAGCTCTTGCAAACTTTCTTTTTGAGTTAATCGCGGTCCAAGGTCATTTAATACTTTATATTCGCCTAATTTTACTCTTTGTTTTTTAAGTTCGGATTTTAGAATTTTAATAATTTCTTTTCCTTTTAATTCAGAGTTTGCTGGTCTTATATCTAATTTGGCTATAGCTCTTGCCGGAATTACATTTCTGCTTTTATTGTCTGTTTCCAAAATAGCTAAATTGCAAACCGAAGGCCCAAGAATTGGATCGCTAAAATCCTTTTTTAACGTTTTTGACAACCCTTCAACTGTCTTTGTTACAGCAATAATTGCGTTTTTTCCTGATTTGGGCCAGGCAGCGTGGCCAGATTTGCCAATAACTTCAAAGTCAATATCTATTAGTCCTCTGCAGGCATAACCAATTTTTAAGTCTCCGCCATCGAGCGAGAAAATCAATTTGGGTTCTTGCCAGAGTTTATAGCTTGATACAAATTTTCTCATTCCCAAAAAATTGTATTCTTCGTCAATATAAAAAAGTAAAAGAAGCCCTTTTGTGGATTTTTGATACTTTAAAGCAATCAAAAATGAAGCCAAACTTCCCTTCATATCCAGGGCGCCCAGGCCATAGAGTTTGCCGCCTTTTATTTGAGGCTTTAAAGGATTAAATTTCCAGCCAGACCTTGGAATCACTGTATCTAAATGTCCGCACACTAAAAGCTTTGTAGGATAATTGTCCTTAGCTATAACATTAAATCTCCCTTTTGCTACTTTTTGTTTTTCAACTTTCAACCAGGGGCAGTTTTTCTTTAGAAAACCACATATAAAATCGGCAATTTTTGCTTCATTACAATCTCCGTCCACATATGAAGAAATTGAAACTAATTTTTTTGTTAATTCAATAATTTCTTTTTTCATAATTTTGTTTTTAATTTTTTTGGGGGCCGACGGGACTTGAACCCGTATTTCTAGTTCCACAGACTAGAGCTTTTACCAGTTAAGCTACGGTCCCCAAAATAAAAACTCCCGTTCCTCTAGAACAGAAAAATCCAATGGGTTTTTCTGAGAGGAACGAGAGTCTTTTTGTAAAAAGAATTCCCGCGGTCCCATCCTCTATTCCCTGACACCGATTATGGTAGCAGAGCACTCTTTCGATTTCACGATGAGTGACACCGTCTCAGCTTATGCTCAATAGCTTTCTCGCTGAGCCGCTCAAAGAGTGTGTTCAGAAACTTTTTAGGTTCGGGCTTCCACCCTCCCCGACTCGCTTTTCCTTAAGATTATGTTTCTTAATATTCTCCTTTTAAACGCGTTTAGATATTCAATTTTTGACTGATTTTAGATTAACAGAAATTAGAATTTTGTCAAGACCTCGCCTTTTTTTTTAATTACGGATTGGCGCTAAGGGGTTTTCATTGATCTCAAAAGCGTAAGCAGTTTTTGCATCTGGACAAGCATTTCCTCTACGACAGCAATTGCCTCATCTAATCCCTTAGGAGGCACATTTGTTTCTCCGGTAATGCTAAATGGATTATTGCTTTCGTCTCCAAATGTAAATTTTGGATTATAAAGCAAAGGACAGCGTTCGCCCTCGCAGGCAATCACAGGACCCAGTTCAATTCTGATTTTATAATCTGTTCCATTTGGTATAGAAGAATCAATTTCCCAGGTATAACTTTGATAGGCAAGATTAATGGTAGTGATATGTTTTACGAATGTGCCGTCGCTTTTTATCAGGTCGATTCTTCCCTGCGGCCAGAAATATTTATTATCAATATCATCAATAGGTGGCACTATTTCTTCTCCTGCCGGTGTTTGGGTCTCTGTTGGTTCTGCCACAGGTCTACTTAATTTCCAGGTAATTTCGTGAAGGTCTTTTTTATTCCATGTTTCTCCTCCATTTGGAGAAACAACAGTAATCTGCACATCTATAGGGCAGGGCAAAACTATTTTACTGGTTTCTTCGTCAAGATCTCCTGTTTGCGGAAGATTGAATTTTTTCTGAAGGCGTTTGACAGCGTTCTTGGTTAAGGAGCCATAATAACCTGTGGTTAAGCCTTCAGGATAGATTGTTGGGTCTGATTTTAAGATATTTTGCAAATCCTCCACCTGAGGACCCTGCGCGCCCTGCTGCAAGATATTAATGCAATACCCGGAAGGAATAATTTTTCCTGAGGCATCTTTTGTTGTGCCTCGCGGATCAATGGTTTCTGAAACCAAAGCATTCGCTTTCTGGATTGGGCTCAGGGTTAATATAAGTAATAATGCTAAAATATATTTTGTTTTTTCCATTTTTAAATTTTAATTTAACTTTGTTATTTTTTATAATCTCCTTAATTTTATTACAATTCTGTTTTGATTTTTATTTCAAATTTTTACCAAGTAATTTTAAATATATGGGATTTCCCTCCTGAAAAAACGCATTCCATTTCTCTTATCCTAGGATTGCCAGTCGGCACAACATAAGAAGCAATTTGTTCCATATAACCTTCTATATAGCGACAATGAGAAGAATAGCCGGGCGTAAAGTCACTAATCTCGAAAATCGCAAATTTTTGTTGTATGTTTGCCTTAATAACAACCAATTCTCCTGTATCGTGGTATCTTCTCCAATATTGAGTTCCTTTTATAAGTTTTTTTATTGAAATAAAATACTTCAACATAAAGCGAATCATTATAGAAACCCTTGCCCCGAATGCTCCCATTTCCCGCATTGTATTATCGTCCCACTCAAAGGTTTTTTGGGTTACGAACAACAAAAGATTAACTTTTTCGGGATACCATTTAAAACTCTTCAACTCCTTAAATTTTAGAGGATAACCCAACCTTGCCATTTCTTCTTCTATTTTCTTTACCCCTTCTATTCCTTTTCTATTTTGAATGAATTTAAAATCGTCTATTAGAGCGATTCCTACCACATTTCCTTTTACAATATCTAATTGTTTTAATTCTTCTTGAGTTACTTGTGACATAAATTATTCTTTAGATGGGGAAGGTGTAGAAATTATCTTAACAGGAATTCTTAATTCATCTGCATTCTGAGGAAGGCCGGAGGGATTGTCTTTTTCTAAAATAAGATTTCCCTTTTGAGTTGTTGTTTGAAATTCCAAGGTTGCCGAAAAAGGAACAAAATTTTCTGTCATCCAATCGTCCTGTGCATGGGCAATGGTAGTGGCTATTACATTGCCCTTTTCATCCTTTAATTTTATTGGAAAAGATGCTTCAAAAAACCAGGTACCTCGTGCTTCGCCATTTATAACAACGGGGCTGGTAATTGTTTGATTTGGGCGGGGATTTTCTACTCTTATTAAATCTGTTTTTTCCAATTCACTTCCAATATCCTGAGTAAAACTTTTTCCATCAAGCCTGGTACATTTCGGAGGGTAACTTTCTGAAATCGGATAGCCGGCTGCTTCACATTCTTCAAAACTATTTACTGTTTTTTGGGGTGGTTGAGGTGGTTTTTGTTCTGGCTTTTTGAGGCTCAAAAACCAAATTCCGCCTGTCGCAATAAGACCAATTAAGATAATACCAAAAATAAGATTTTTGTTTTTCATTGTTTTAATTATAACAATTTTTATTTGCCTTACTAGGATTTTTTACTCTTCCAATAATCTAAAAGGCCTGATACTATTGGGCCTTTTTCATAACTTAATTTACAGGGAAATTCTTTGCACTCAAAACAAAAAGCTATTCCTTTTTCCTGTGCGCATTTTGGAAGAGGGCAAGCTTCATTCGGTCTGCATCCCTGGCATTCTTTCTTAATGTACATTGGACACTTTCCACAAGCTAATCCGCAAACTCCAATTTTTAATTCGTTGTTCATAAAATAAAATTTGAAATTATTTTTAGCGACCTTTTAAACTATATTACGCCATCTCTAATCTGGCTTTCATATTTTTAATTTAAAAAATCAAGAGCAGAAAGAGCATAAATCTTTGTTACTTCAATTACGCTTTTTACTTCAACATATTCATCTTTTGCATGAATTCCTTCGCCTCGGCACCCAAAATTTACTGCTGGAATTCCCTTTTCTACAAACATCCACATATCACTCCATGGACCCGAACCCTCAAGAATTGGTTTTTTCTTTAAGATTAGATTTGCATTGGCTTGGAGGATCTGAACTAAAGGCTCTTTTTTATCTACAAAAGTGGAAGGAACATAAACTATTGGAATTAATTTATAATCATGGTTAAACCCAGCGCTTTTAAGAGTTTGCTTGATTTGTTTTTCCATATATTCTTTTGTTACTCCTGGCAGCAGTCGTGCGTCTCCGAATGCAATACAAGAATCTGGTACTATATTTATCGCCTTTCCTCCAGAAATCTCCGTGGGGAAGGTTAAAACATTTTTTCTTCCAGGAAAAACAGGATATTCTCCTTTTGGAAAATTAAATTGAGACAATGCCTCAATCATTCTCGCCATGTCTAAAATTGCATTTTTACCTTTTTCTTTTTGTTCCCATTCTCTTGAGCCGGTATGGACTGCTTCTCCTAAAGTTTCGATTTTAAACCTGTATCCTCCTTTATTTCCAATAGTAATTTTGTGATCTCCCGGTTCACCCACAATGGCAGCATTTCCTAAAAATCCTTTTTCTAAGAGATATAGAGTTCCAAAATTTGAAGCAGCCATCGGTTCTTCGTCTATTACAAATTGAAGACAAATTTTTCCGGAAATCTTATTTAAAAATTTCAAAAGCGCCTTTGCTGCAAAAATATAGGCAGCCAAACTTGCTTTCATATCTGAAGCCCCTACTCCATAAAGCTTTCCTTTTTTAATAAAACCTGCCCAAGGATTAAAACTATAATTCTGAGAAGGAACCACGGTATCCATGTGGCCATTAAAAATAAGGGTTTTCTCGCCCTTTCCAAATTCGGCTACCACATTTGGCCTATTCCCGGAAATCCCTACAAATTTTGGCGAGAGGCCGATATTTGAGAGTCTGTCAAAAATTAGTTCAGCTACATCCTTTTCTATAGATTCATAAGGACTTGACTTTAGGGGGTCTGAAACAAAAGGGTTAGAAGAAGGAGTTTGAACAAGTTTTTGTAAAAATTTAATCTCTTCTTTTGCTCCTTTTTCAACTTCTTTTATAATTTTTGATTTAATATTTTCCATAAATAAAGAGACTATATTAAACTTGAATTTTTGAGAAAAGATAGCTACCCAAAGAAAGCAAGACCGAGATTACAATGCCCAATACTAAAAAATCCTTAAATAATCCAAAATGGGTTCCATTTACAAGCGTGCCCCTGAGACCGTCTACTCCATAGGAAAGTGGATCAATGGATGCGATAAAGCCCATAGTTTTTGGCAAGCCATCTAGCGGAAAGAGAGCGCCGGATAAAAAGTAAAGCGGCATTACCAGAAAATTCATAATAAGTTGGAAGCCTTGCATATCTTCCAGAACCGAGGCAATAGTTGTCCCAAATGCGGTAAACAAAATTGCAATAAGAAACATAAAAACAAAACTTAGAGGCAAAAGTGCTAAATTTACCGGCCTAAATCCTATAAGACAAGCAATAAAAAAAACAATTATTCCCTGCAGAGTGGCTACTGTTGCCCCGCCCAGGGTTCTTCCTATCATAATTTCAAGCCGAGGAACAGGTGCAACAAGAGTTTCTTTTAAAAATCCAAATTGCCTGTCCCAAATAATCTCTATTCCAGAAAAAATCGCAGTAAACAGAATGCTCATTGAAATAATACCGGGCGCCAAAAATTGGATATAACTTCCTCCTCCTGCTTTTTGATAAATTGGTCCAAAACCCATTCCAAGTGCAACCAAATAAAGCAAAGGCTGAGCTATGGAGCCCAACATTCTCGATTTTGACCTAAAATGTCGTTTCAATTGCCTTATCCAGAGAACATAAATTGCACTCATATGATTTATTAATTATTTTTATCTTCGCATTGTCCTGCGGTGCATTCTCATACGGTCTACTCCGTTTACTTGTTCATCGCGAATATCGTGTCCTGTAAGCTCCAAAAATGCATCTTCTAAGGAACTTGTCTTGGTTTGGAGTTTTAATTCCTCAGAGTTTCCTTGTGTTACAATTTTACCATGGTCAATAATTGCGATTTTGTCGGCAATACGTTCTGCCTCCTGCATATTGTGGGTGGTAAAAAATACAGTAATCCCCTCTTCTTTGTTTAGATTTCTTATATAATCCCAGATATGATTTCGTGTCTGAGGGTCAAGTCCAAGAGTGGGTTCGTCCAAAAATAAGATTTTAGGATGATGAATAAATCCTCTTGCAATCTCTAATCTTCGTTTCATCCCGCCTGAAAAATGTTTAACTAAGTCATTTTTCCTGTCCCACAGCTCAACAAACCTTAACAAGTTTTCAATTCTTTCTTTCAGCACGTCTTTTGGCACCTTATAGAGCATGCCATGGAATTCCATATTTTCATAAGCAGTAAGTTCATCATCCAGGCTCGGGTCTTGAAATACGATTCCAAAAGAACGCCTTACTTCATTTTGGTCTTTTTGGGCATCATATCCATTAATCCTTATTTCTCCTGCGCTGGGAGAAAGCAGAGTGGTAATCATTTTTATTGTAGTGGTCTTTCCTGCCCCATTTGGCCCCAAAAAAGCAAAAATCTCACCCTTTTTTACACCGAATGAAATATTATCTACTGCAGTCAGATCATGAAAATTTTTGGTGAGGTTTCTTACTTCGATTATGTTTTCATTTTCTAATTCTTCTTTGGTCATTTCGCAAATAAATACTGTAACAAAAGAATACTAAAATTGAAAATAAAGTCAAGCATCAGTCCTCTTTTGTTTTCTTTAATTTTTCTTTTAATTCCTTCATTTTAAGTTCCCTTCCTACTGTCAATTTGTAGAATTTTTCCAATTCACTTACCTTTTGCTGAAGCTCTTTTGTTCTTTCTTTTACTTGTTCATCAAGATTTTCGGTTAATTCCTTTAATTCTTTGGTTCTTGCTCCGACTTTGATTTCAAGCGTGGTTTTAGATTCTTGAATTTGAGAAAAAAGGGATGCATTTTCCAACGTAAGAGTTGCAGAATTGGCGATTATTTCCAGAAGCTTAAACTCTTCCAAAGAATAATAATCTTTAGAAAGCTTAGGCCCCAGAGCCAGAATTCCTTTTATTTGCTCTCTACTTTTTAGAGGAACAAAAAGCTCCAAATTCAGTGCGTTCATGGGCTCAAGAGGAATATTTTTTTGCTCAAGAAATTCATTTAACTGAGGCCCTTTGGACTTTGAAAGAAATTGCACAAAAGGAGAATCCATAGCAATTGTAAAATCAAGAGATTCGTCTCCAACATTTTTCACTTTTAGAATTTGTAATTTATTTGTTTTTTCATTTACAAGAAAGAAAATGGCTTTTTCTACTTGCATAGTATTGCAAATTTGATTTACCAGTTCGGATGCTAAAAAATTTAAATCTAAGCTTTTGGAAAAAACTTCAGAAAGATTGGCTACTAATTTTTGAGGGTCATATTTGCGGCGAAAAAATGCCTTATCAATAAAATTTTGGGTACCTATCTGTAGCGGTTGGAAGATCAGAGCAACAACTATGGCAGTAGAGATTAATGCAGGAAGGGAAATAGGAACTCCCGTTTTTTGCAAGAAAAATTGCAACAAGAGTGAAAAAGAAAGATAAACTCCTGTTACGGCTATTGTCAAAATTGAATACAAAAGCCCTTTCTTTACGATTATGGAGATATCCAGGAGTCGGTATTTTAACACTCCGTATGCAAGACAAATCGTAGAAAGGGTTACGCTAAACATATCCAAAGGATAACGCCTAATGGCAGGAAAAGGAGCCATAACAAGGGCCATTCCGATATAAGGAAGGAATGCTCCTAGCAAAAGATATTTTAAGCGGTTTCTTTCAATTGCCGAGCGAGACTTCCTATATGTTTTGAATAATCTATAAACTCCAAAAAGCCACAGACAAAGTAACGGTAGGGCTAATGTGAATCCAAAAATATTGGGTTTAAAGATGTAGAATTGAGTAATATCGTCCCAATACACTTCTCTAACAAAAAGACCTTTTACAGCAAAACCCATAACTAAAATAAAAATTGTATAAAAAACAATTAAATAATCAGTCCATTTCTTTTTTTCGGGTTCTAAGAAGTCTTTAATAAAGAGATAAAAAAGCCCCACAAGTCCGGCAGAGCCTGCTGAAATTTGATAAAGAAAGAAAGCCCTCTCGGGATCAGATGTGGCTATGATTAAAGAACCTAGAATTTGAAAAGCAAAAGTAAGAAAGAAGATCCAGATTGCCAAAAAAATATTACTTCTTTTTCGCGGTTTATGACGCAGCAACAAAAAAATCAACCAAAAGTTTATAAAGGCAGAAACTCCACTGGTTATATAGGTAAGGATGTGTAAAGACATATATTTGTTAATTCAACACTCTTATTAGATTATACCAAAACAAGAGATTAAATGGGAGTAATTGTTAATTATGATTTGCTTGCAATCTCCCTTTATTCTTTTTATAAATTAACAATGGGAAAAAGAATACTGAAATATAGCTCCAAAGCGCGAATAAAATGAGATATTGAGGTTTAAAAGTTAGGGCTATGTTGAGGAAATACACGTTTAAGAATAGCCAAGGCAGAGTAGTAAAAAAACTAATTAAAAAATATGGCTTAAATTTCATTGAAGTTAACCCTGCTGCATAAGAGATATAATCAGAGGCAATTCCTCCAAAAAATCTGACAGCAAAAAGAGTTTTCATGCCAATTATTTTTGTAATTTCATCAATTTTTTCTATTCCCTCTTTACCAACAAGCCTTGAAACTACTGGCCTGCCCAAATTTCTGGCAATAAGAAAATTTATAACTGAACCAATATTATTTCCTATTATAATATAAAAAAGACTTGGCCAAAAGCCAAATAAAGATATACTCGCTATCCAAAAAGGGAAAGAAGTAAGCGGAGAAATGACTATAGTAATGATATTTAGAATAATAAAGACTATAGGTCCTAAAATTCCAAAAGAATAGATAAAGGTCTTTATCTCTTTTATATCTATTTTTGAGATTTGACTTTGGATAAGATAGAGAATTACACACAACAGAACAACAAGCCCGACTCCAAAAATTAACTTATTTTTCCGCCTTAACAATAAATCCATATTAAATCATTGTACATTAATTTTTTAAAATAAAAAATCCGAAGATAAATTCGGATTGATAGTTTTTATAATTTAAGATTCAATCTTTGATTTCGGGATATTTTTTGACATAGTAATCCATCCATTCGTGATTGTCCGGCAATTCAACCGTATGCACAAACATCCTTTTTTTGAAAGACCCTTTTTCTTTGATTTTCTCAAGTTTTATCTTATCTAATTCCTCCCTGGAAGATTTGAGAATTTCTAGCAAATTATCAATTATTTCCTGAATATCAGCAAGTTCTTCTTTTAAATCTTCATGCCTTGTCCCATACAGTTCTCCTCCTTCTTCTACGAGTTTTTTCTCTAGTTCATCAATATATTCATTGTCCGAAAGAATACGATAATCTACTTTGCCTCCATGTTTTAAGATTTCTTCAGCAATGTCGTCCCTGATTAATTTTTCAAATTTAAACTTTCTCATTATTATGGTTTATTAACCATTCCACAGCCTTTTCTTTTGTATCAAATATTTTTATATTTTTTAATCCAGCAGCTCCTATTATAAAAAATGCACTCGTTCTTGTCACAACATTTTTTCCAAAAACTGCAGCTTTTGCAAAACCAGGGTATTTGATTATATTTTTTGCTTTTTCTACCATTCTTTTTCTGAATTCGGAACTGCGCATGGGCAAGCCCAGATAAGGAGTAATATTAATTAAAACCTTTCCCTTGCCTCCAAGTTTTTCAAGAAATGCCTTGGTTTCATTAATCATTTTTTCAATAGACTCTTCGCTGGTGGCATCGCTCATGTTTGCATAGATTATTCCTTCTTTTTCCAATACGGCCAAATCTTCTTTTGTAAAATCTCCGTCTTTAAGAATTTTTTCTTCAGTCATATTTTAGTGTTTATATTTTTGATTCTAACAAAAATCTTATATTTTTGATTCTAACAAAAATCTTAAAAAACACTCAAATTTTTATTCACTTATATCTAAAAGTTCTACTTCAAATATCAAAGTTGCATTTGGAGGAATGGGCCCTCCTGGCGTTCCGGTTTCACCGTATCCAAGTTTAGGAGGAATTGTTAACTTCCGTTTCTCTCCAACCTTCATTCCCAAAACTCCCAAGTCCCAACCTTTTATTACCTGACCTGCTCCCAATTTAAAAGCAAAAGGCATTCCCCTATCCAAGCTGGAATCAAATTTTGTTCCATTTTCTAGAGTTCCCGTGTAATGAACGCTTACCGTATCTCCATTTTTTGCTTCTTTTCCAGAACCTTGTTTTAAGATTTCTATTTTTAAATCCTGTTCTTTATTATTCGGGGACTGATTATTAGGGGCCTTGGCTTCTTTTGAGTTTCTATAGAGGAGAAACCCAACAGTGCCTACCAGTAAAATTATGATTATTATAATCAAGTATTTCATATTTTTAACTTAATATAGTACATATTTTACGGGTCCCGAAAAATGATTTTTTCAAAATCATCTCGGGACGCCGCGATGAAAAAACTATTAAGTTTTTTCATTTTGCGGTGCTGTGAGCCCCGGCCTAGAACCAAGATTTTAAGGGGAAATTTAAGCTTTTTTGTTGTCCCCTAGCGACGCCTCTCAATCGGGGTCTTATATTCGTATTTTAGCACAAAATGAGACAAATGAGACAGTATAAAAAAAGTATTAGGTGTCTTTTTTTTTCACAATAAAAGTTTTATTATTAACTACAGCACCCACCTCCTTGCTGAGGGAGGGTAAATGGAAAATTAAGATCATTACTTAATGCTGTTGCCAAGTTGCCTATCAACGCCTGGAGATTTCTTTGTGTCTTTATCCATTCATTGATAATCTCATTCTTTCTAACTTCTTTTAACAAATTTTCAACTTTTTTTCTCTGTTCTTTCTGCCCCGGAAAATTTCCTTGTATAAAAATTGCCAGGGTTTGTTGAGCTTCCTGAAAATCTTTTAATAATTTTTGGGCGTCTTTATTTTCCTGGAATGCATTATTTGCTTTTGCATAGTTTTGAAATTCTTTAGTTTCTCGAATGGCTTCGGAAAATTCTTTAATTTTTTGGTCTAAATTATTCATAGTGTTTTTGATCTAAATTATTTATAATATTATTGCTTTCCATAGAGCACATGACATGCATTTTTTAATTTTCCAGTGCCGATTAAATCTTCAATGAAAAGAGGCAACTTTACAATCGGAGCAGTAAAACGCCTATCCATTTCCGCAAGATATTTTTCTTGCATTTCCCTTCTTTGCCTTAAATAATCGTTAGTAATAATGGATTCGGGTAGGATAAAATTTGCCACCACCAAACTGGTAGGAATACCAATAGTTAAAAGCTCGTTTATGGCGCGAGCCGCTTCTTCAATCGGCGTGGACTCCGGATACATTACAAAACTGAAAGTCGTTTGATTAATGTCCTGCATCATGTCAATCACCTCTTTGAAACGCGATTTGGTAATTTTATCAATTTCTGTTTCGCCGGTCGAAGTAAACGTTTTGATTTCTATTTGTTTGCTCCACTCCACCGGCAATTCTAAAAGCCGCAGGGTGTGTCCGGTCGGGGCAGTGTCAAAAACAATCACTTCAAAATCTTTTCGTGTGGCAAAATCAATAAATTTTTCAAAGGTGGCCATTTCTTCCGTGCAGGGCGAATCCAGTTCTTCTTCAATTGCCGTTACTCTCTGTTCGTCGTATTTTCGTCTGGCTTCGGCAAGAATTTTTTCTTTGTATTCGCTGGTGGCTTTTGTGGTATCAATGCGCACGGCCCACAATTTTTTT
>Ga0315289_10000245_pt1 | contig 86777 bp, 89 predicted proteins | sample YL17G11_40_MG_FD_203452 | JGI IMG/M metagenome (GOLD analysis project Ga0315289, IMG submission 203452) | Sediment microbial communities from Yellowstone Lake, YNP, Wyoming, USA - YL17G11_40 | ecosystem: Environmental > Aquatic > Freshwater > Lake > Sediment | place: USA: Wyoming | collected...
TGGATGATTTCAACTTCGTTCGACCTTCCGGTATTTTTAGCCCGTAATTGTTTCTCAATTTGCGAAAGATAACGGGCAAGTTCCATCTTACTGCTTAGAGCCCGCTCCTCGCTGGCAGTAAGCAAAGGCGTCTTGCTGCACTCAGCTATATAAAGGCTGACAGAGTCCTCAGCAATATCCCTATTTCTTTTATCATCGGAATATGCGTGATCCTCTAACTCAGCCTTCAGTAAAGCTTCGTCAATTCCTTTTAGCCCGCCATCAGCTTGAGCCAGAGTGTCTACTCTTGCTACACCGTCTATTTCGCTAACACTTCCTTTTATTTTCGCCATTTTGATCATCCCCTTTCCAGGCTACCCTGAGCGTGGAAATACAGGTAGAAATTAAAAATATAATCAAACTCGAGTATAAAATATTACCCCTGTGAGCTTTAAATGTAAGCGACTTTTGTCGCAAATAGAAGAACGCAGAAGGACCGAAAAAGTTGCGTATAACCTGGGAATTCTAATTAAGGCTAAGTCAGTTAGATTGACGGCGTGTATATTAGATCTATGCTACGCTCTCTATGGAGACTATTTCAAAGGGACACTGCAAGGCACCTGTTGCACATACCAGTTCGCAATCGGTGCACCAGCCGCAGGTATCCACCTCAATTACGGTGACAGTATTCCCCGTCATAGCCAGGGCGCCGCACCTGCAAACCGTGACGCACAGGCCGCATCCATCACACTTGTCCGCATCTAAAATCGGCATGATCGACAATTTAATAGCCTCTAAATCAATTAATTACCACGAATTCTAATTTCTGGCAAGTATTAAATCTGTAACTTAAATCACCTCAGTCAAAACCGGCAAGCTGCTTCAGGTATTCCTTATCAGCGATAACAATCCGGTGCCTTTCGAGTTTTATTGCACCGACCTCTTCGAGGGCTTTAAGGGAGCGCCCCACCACCTCGCGTGCCGTCCCGGCCATAGCCGCCATTTCGTACTGGGTCAGTCGTGGAAAGCCATCAGGACGCGGCGATGAATTCTCCAGCAATATTTTTGCCACCCGGCCGGTGACGTTTTTAAATGAAAGATCTGCGATCAACGTAAGCAGTATGCGCGATTGCTCGGCCAGGGCTGTAATGACATTCAAAGCTATCAGCCAGTTGTTCTTCATCACCGGCAGCAAATCTTTCTTGTTAATCAAGCACGTTATGGTGCTTCCAAGTGCCTGAGCGCTCCAGGGGCACGGACCCGAGCTGAAAACCGCAATATCATTGAAAGATGCTCCCGGACGGACAAGCTTGATAATTTGCTCCTTTCCCTCAGTTGAGGTTTTAAAGACCTTTACCACGCCTGAGATAACGAAATGCAGATTATCGTCATAGTCCCCCTCTGAGACTATAGTCTGCCCTTTGAGAAAAGTCCGTTCGCTAAAAAGCTGCGGCAAACCTGTGAGTTGCACAGGTTCCAGGCCGGCGAAATAGCGAAGCTTCCCCAGGTTATCCGTCGTAATTGTCATATCAAATTGAAGCGATAAAAAACTTATCCAGATTATACCAACACTTTGTCCATTATGAAATGCCAGTCTGTTAACGCCATACTCCCAATAGTTATACCATATATTGAGTTTCTATCTATTCTAATTGACTCAATTTCATTAAAAATTTATAATTTTGTGACTTGGAGCAGGCGGTCCTGGCAAGGCCAGGGCGCAGTCGGGCCAAAAGCAGCGGACATCAACTCCGTGGGACCTGGAGTCCTGCGGGGTTTTTTAATTGTAAAATGGATATTCAAAAGCAAAAGGTTTCAGTAGCGTTACTTTCAATAATTTCGAATAGCGTACTGGTAACCCTCAAACTGATAACCGGTATCCTTAGCGGTTCAATATCAATCCTGTCAGAAGCCGCTCATTCGTCCATGGATCTTATTGCTTCCATTATTGCATTCGTTGCTGTCAGGATCTCCGGTAAGAGACCGGATACAGACCATCAGTTCGGGCATGGCAAGGTTGAAGACATATCTGCCCTTGCCGAAGCGCTTCTGATATTTGTTGCTGCTATCTGGATTATCGTCGAAGCCGTGCATAAGATTATCAACCCGCAGCCATTGGAGACCATTGATTGGGGTATCCTGGTGATGCTTTTTTCAGTCCTGGCAAATATAACGGTGTCGCAATTGCTCTTCAAAGTTGGTAAAAAGACCGATTCGCCTGCGTTGATAGCGGATGCGTGGCATTTAAGAACGGATATATATACTTCTGCCGGCGTACTGGCTGGTCTCGTGTTTATCTGGACCGGGAATAAGCTGTGGCCGGGTATCAATTTATACTGGCTGGATCCGGTTGCGGCTGTTGCTGTAGCTATACTGATTTTACGCGCTGCGTTTCACCTGACCATTGACGCTGTTAAGGATTTAATCGATACCAGCCCACCGCCACACGAACTTGTATGGCTGTCCACTTACCTTAAGAGCTGGTATCCTACGGTCAGGTCCATCCACAGGGTAAGAACCAGGAAATCCGGTGCAGCGCGTTTTATAGATTTGCACGTAGTGGTAGATCCCGTCATGACAGTCAGTGATTCCCACGACATTACGGTGAAAATGACCGAGGAAATAAGGCAAAATTTAAGTGGCGCCGACGTGACCGTACACATCGAACCGTGCGATGCCAAATGTACTAAAGTGTGCATCAGCGGTTGTCTGCTTTCAGATGAGGAGAAAAAATCAGCCCGTCAGTCTATCGGTAAACGTGACACGAAGCGGACTCAGGCAGGGGATAAGACGTCGTGAAGATTGTGCGATTCAAGTATAAAAATAAAATTTCCTATGGGGTTCTGGATGGCCATATTGTGCATGGTTACAGAGGTTCTCCGTTTCATTGGACCGGCACAAAGGCTAAAAATTTTATTCCAGACGGCAATACCTACAATCTGGATGAAATAAGACTCCTGCCTCCATGCCCATCAACCAAGCTGGTCTGCCTGGGCCTCAATTACCATTTCCATGCTGAAGAACTCGAAGCGCCGATTCCTGAATTACCGTTGCTGTTCCTCAAACCGCCGTCTGCCATTATTGGCCCGGAAGATAATATAGTTCTGCCACACCTTGCCGAGAGGATCGACTACGAATGCGAGCTGGCAATCGTGATCGGCAAAACGGCTAAAAATGTACCTGAAGAAAGCTTCGCGGAATACGTCCTGGGTTATACCTGTTTCAACGACGTGACCGACCGGGTGGCTCAGGCAAAAGATGGCCAGTGGACGAGGGCCAAGGGCTTCGATACTTTTGCCCCTTTAGGCCCCTGGATTGATACAGAGGTATCACCTTTTAATTTGAAAATTGAAACATACGTCAATGGTGAGATGAAACAGTCGGGGAGCACCGGTGACCTTATTTTCGGCGTCCCAAAACTGGTAGGTTTCATCTCGGGCATAATGACGCTGCTGCCAGGGGATATCATTGCCACGGGCACGCCCTCCGGTGTGGGACCGCTCACCGCCGGCGATACGGTGGAGGTAAAAATAGAAAATATTGGCACTCTCAGAAATCACGTTGTCGCTGAATAAAACGGAGGTATAAATGATGGGCATTTCCAGGTTCTACCTACCAGTAAGGTTTATTATCGGCGCCGGCAGCCTTTCCCAGCTTGGCACTGAGACAGCAAGGCTGGGCAAAGTGGCACTGCTTGTCACAGGAAGCAAAAGCATGCGCACCACGGGTGTCCTCGATAAGGTGTTGAAAGACCTTGAAGGCCAGGGAGTTAAAACGATTGTCTTTGACAGGGTTGAGCCTAACCCGCGGGCATCTACAATAGACCATGGTGCTGCAATTGCACGGGAGCATAACGCGCAGGTGATAATTGGCCTTGGCGGCGGCAGCACCATGGACGCGGCCAAGTGTATAGCTCAGGCATGCAGCGGTATAGACCCCATCTGGGCGCACTACGATGGCAAGGCGACTGCTAAGGGCAAAGTACCCTCGATCATACTCGTTCCCACTGTTGCAGCCAGCGGTTCTGAAGCAAACAACGGCGCGGTGTTTACCAACTGGGAGACCCATGAAAAAGTAGTCTTCGGCAAAAACTCGATGTATCCAACCGTTTCCATAGTCGATCCGGCTCTTACTGTCACACTGCCTAAAAAAACCACGGCGCAGGGAGGCGTGGATATATTCTGCCACCTGGCGGAAGCCTATATTACTGCCGGCGAATCGACTTTAATCAACGATTCTCTCCGCGAAGCTTCCATGCGGACAGTCGTGGAATCGCTGCCTGTGGTATTAAACAAGCTCGATGATATCGAGCACCGCTCCAGGCTCTCCTGGGCCAGCACCATCGCCTGCTCCCAGTTTGCCGGACTGGGCGGTGGGACCGGCATGACGACGTTGCATGGTATGGAGCATCCCTTAAGCGGTGAGTACGACATCGCGCACGGCGACGGCCTGGCCGCCCTGCTTCTCGAATGGATGAAATACACGTTACCTGTAAGGACCGAGCGCTTTAAGTTGCTCGGCGAAAAGGTTTTCGGTGAAGCTGATGGCATTGCTGCAACAGGAAAATGGCTGCAAAAAATCGGCATGAACCTTAAATTACGTGATCTCGGCGTGAAGGAGGCAGACTTCGACAAACTCGCCGGTAATGCCGTAAAGACGGCGCCATGGGTAAAATTCCATCCCACGCCGCTGGATAAGTCAGCAATAATGGCTATTTATCAAAACTCGTTCTGATCAAACAATTGCGTACGAAATATAATCGATACTCTACGACTGTCAATCTCTCATTTAGCGGTCACCAATTCCCTGGCGCCGCCTTTCCATTTTTCAGCATTTTTCACCAGGGCTTCGGCGCCTTTAAGCATGGCATTGCCGCTCCGTTCAGAGCCCAGCATAGCTGCAAGCTCTTTCAGCCTGCTGGTACCATCGATCATCTCAATCCTGGTTGAAGCCCTGCCGGATTCTATCTCTTTTACCAGCTTGAAGTGCGCATCGCCGAAACAGGCTATCTGGGGCAGGTGGGTTATGGATAGCACCTGGTGATAACCGGCCAGTGTAGCCAGCTTTCTGCCCACGGAATCCGCACTTCTCCCTCCCACACCCAGGTCGATCTCATCAAATACCAGTGTGGGTATGGGATCAGCCATTTTCAACGCGCTCTTGATAGCCAGTACAATCCTGCTGGTCTCACCTCCGGAAGCTATGGCAGCCATTGACCTCATCGGCTCACCCGGATTGGTTGCTACCTGGAACTCTACCCGGTCTATTCCATCCGCTGTAAAAGCAAAACACCTGGCCCCCGCGATCGCCAGCCCATCGGGATCTTCCCTGCGCATAAGCACCACATCAAACTTCGCCCACTCAAGACCGAGGTCCGCAAGCTCTTCATTGACCAGTTTTACCAGACTTACTGCGGCGTTCCTCCTTGCCAGCGATAACTCCTCGGCAATCTTGCCTGCCTCTGACTTCAAGTTTTGCCTGTCCGCTTCAAGCTTCTCTTTCCTCTCGTGCGAATTCTGCAAAGATTCAAGCTCCGTTTTAGCCTTATCGCGGAAGGATAATATGGCTTCGATATTGCTACCGTATTTGCGCTTCAACGACGAAATTGCATCAAAACACCGTTCTATATCATCAAGCCGCCCTTCACTGTTTTCAATCTTTTCCGAGTACGACCTGACTTCCCTGGCAATTTCCTCGATATTCACCAGTATGCTTTCCAGACGTTCTTTATACTGTTCCAGGTTCTTATCTGTTGAACTCAACATCCTCAATGACATCAACGTTTTATGAATCAGCACGGATGCCGACTTCTCATCTCCGTAAAGGCCGGTATACGCTTCCAGGCAACAGCCGCAAATAGCTTCGGCACGGCGCAATACGTCTCTCTCACCCATCAACTGTTCCTCGTCAAGGTTATCAAGTTGGGCACGGTCGATCTCTTCAACCTGGTATTGAAGCAGTTCCTGATATCCCTCCTTATCGATATTCTGAATGGCGGCTATTTCCTTTTCTTTATCCCTCAATTCCTCCACAACGTGCCGCATGTTTTGTCTCAAATCAAGCAAGCCGCCATAAACGTCGATCAAGTTCAACTGGTTACCGGAATCTAGCAGGGAAAGATATTCCATCTGGCCATGTATATCCACCAGGTACTTACCTATTTGCTTCAGCAATGACAATGGAACAGCCCGGTTGTTTACCCGGGCAACGCTCTTGCCGCCGTCCTGGAAATCCCTGGATATCAACAGCATACCGTTCGATTCCGGCTCGATCCCGTTCTCCTCGATTATCGGAGCAACTTTCATACCCGTTTGCTCCGATGGCCAGAAAATAGCTTCAATCCGCGCCGATTTAGAGCCGCTGCGTATCAGGCCGCCCGGTGCCCGTGCACCCATTAGCAGGCTTAGGGCGTCCACCAGCAGCGATTTGCCCGTGCCTTCATCACCGCTGATGACGTTTAATCCGGGCGTAAAATTAACCGATAGATCCTTTATCACCGCAAAATTCTTAATATGCAGTTCACCTAACATCGGGCTCCTCCTGTATAAGCATTACTCATTAATACACTTGTACTACGATTATATAGAACACTCGTGCTATTTGTCAAGGGGGCGTGCCCTTTCAATTACACACCCAGTGATGAGCAGTCATGCCGCCTCTATTGTCCCCCATATCACCTCTCCTAATTCCCTCCTACTCACCAGCGGCACTGGGGACTGAGGCCTGAGCTCCAGTTTAATCGCGCCGGAGGGGCAGGTGCTAAGGCACAGGCCACAGCTGATGTAGCGTTCCTTATCCAGGACGGCCGAGTCGTCGGTCACCGTTATAGCCTCGACCTGGCATCTTGCCACGCAATCGCCACAGGCTATACATTCCTCGCTATTTATGCTGGCAATAAAGCCCGAACTGGTGACCATCTTGGAAGCGCCAAGCCTGTTCATCTTCCGCAAGCCAAAGCAGTGTCAGCTGGAGCAGTTGAGTTGTGAGGCCAAGTTCAAGATGACCCTCCTCGCGTAAGCGCCGTTATTATGATCCCGGCCTCTTCAACCGAGGCCCGGCTGCCCACGGGCGTTCCCTCAAAGGCCGTCCCAGCCAGTTGCTGGTTGTACTTTATCACACCGAGCACTTTCAGGCCAGTTTTCTCCAGCTCCTGCAACGTGCGGGACGCCATAGCCTCGGAAGCCACCTTATTAAGCACGGCGCCCACCCGACCGATGCCCATGCCCTGCGCCATCTGGGCGATCCGCCCGGCTACGACGATGGACTCGAAGGACGGCTCAACCACAATTAGTATCGTATCGGCATGCCGTTCAACGCCGCGGCCAAAGCTCTCAACACCCGCCTCCATATCCAATAACAGTACTTCGCCCTCTTTCAAGTCGAGCTTTTCAACTACCTGCCGCGCCGACTCCGCCAGCGAGCAAGCGCAGCCCTGGAAAGGGTCGAGTATTTTGCCGACCGCCATAAACCGTACGCCATCCACAGCCGATACGAATCCCGGCGGGATATCGTCCATCGAGAACCGCTCCCGTTCTGAGAACAGCCCGTCGTCGCTGAATAGATCGCTGAGTGGCTTCGCCTCGCCTTTTATGCCCAGCATCCTGCCCAGGCCGGGATTGGACTCGTCGGCGTCGATGACTATCACCCTGCGCCCGGCCTCTTTGAATGCCAGAGTAAGCAGTGCGACTGCGGTCGTCTTTCCCGACCCTCCCTTGCCGCAAACGGCGACCTTGCTCACGACGGATGTGCGGGGGGCGTGCGCTTTCAGGTATTCCCTAATCTTCCTGGAGGCTTCCACCCTCTCTTCGTGCGTTTTGGCGTAACAGAGCCCGCAGTCGATGCAGGCATCGTCGTCATAATACGGCGCCCCCAGGGGGCAATGGAAAAGTCCCATCTCAAATGTCCCTATCCGACAGGCAGTCCCGGGCCGATAAAAGTTAGTAGATGCTCAGCGCCTCCGGCACATGCTCAAGCGGACGCACCAGCTTCATGGTCCTGGCGCCCGACTTGCAGGTGATGACGCAGCTCCCGCAGCCACGGCATATCTCGGGGTCGGAGAAGGCTTTCTCGCCCTCGATCCCGTCATATTTCTTCATGGAAGTGGCCTGGAACTGGCACCTTTCCACGCATACCTTGCAGCCCTTGCACTTCTTGGTGTCAACCTCGCAGACGAAGCGGCTCTTCTGGGCGAACTTAATGGCAAGGCAGCAGCAGTAGTGGCAGTTGCAAAGAAGCTGGGTAACCTCACGCTGGTTGACGGTGAGGTGCACCGTGGGAAACCTGTCGTATTTCTCGATGATCGATATGGCTTCATCGGCGGATATCTTCCTGCCGGTCTTCCTGTCCAGGTTGTACTGCGCCGTGCGGTCCAGCGTTATGCAGGACTCGTCCGGGATGCCGCACCAGCGGTCGGTGTGCGAGGCCTTGCAGCCGCAGCGCATGAGGGCTATCAGGTCACGCGACTTCAATATGGCCCGGGCGTCCTCAAAGGCCTGGACTCCCGGCACATCCTTTACGGAGGGCCAGCGGGGAACCACCCTGACCTCGCTGGTGTGGTCGGAGCGCAGGTCTTTGGGCGCAGGCTTGTTCATGGGGCCTTCGATAAAACCCCACAGGTCATAATAAATCCGGCCCAGGCTTTCATTATAGGCGGGATTGCCCAGGGCGGCGTCGTGCAACTGAAGGAACGTGCGCGCCATGTTCGGACCTTTCCTGGTGGGAAAAACCAGGCCCTTCTTAAAAAGCTCCCGGATATGCTTCGTCACCACGGCCTTGTCCATGCCCAATTTGGCGGCAAAGGCGTCCGAGACCTCCAGCGTCTTGCCGGACCCTGCAGGCAGGTCTGGATCGGGCAGCGCCGCCACGATCTTTGCCTGCTCGGCGTTGGCAAGGCGGGCCATGATGCGGGGCATGATCTCCTTGTCTCCAGGGAAAATCTTATTGGCCAGCTCGAAATAGATGTGTTCGATAGGGAACTTGTTCTCTTCAATACGCGCCTTTAGCTTCGCATATACTTCAAAAGGGTCTGCCTGTTTTGTCATCTGCGGTCTCCTTTGTTCTGAGGCATTATTTGACACGGGCCATGTATATTGTACAGCAAAAATCCTTGCTGCTGTCTGCGCCGGTACGGGTGTCCTCACCGACCGAAAATCCAGGTAAAAATGGGGGCATCAAACCCTGTTTTACCTGTTTTACCTGTTGACAATATGGGACCGGTGATGTTAAATACCATAAAAAGCTCTAACATGACCACGAGGAGGTTGTATGGAAAAGAAAGTTCACGATTTCGATTTTCTTATCAAGGGTGGCCCTTATTCCCACATGCTAGAAGCCAACGGCTTCCTTTTTGTGTCGGGCATGACGCCGATTGACATCGAGAAGGGGATCATGATCACGGACGATGTCAAGAAAGGAACAGAGCTTGCCCTGAACAACATCAAAAGGGCACTTGCACATGTTGGCAGCGGCATGGATAAGATTGTCAAAGCCACAGTCTATCTCCGTGACATGGCCGACTTCAACGCCATGAATGAAGTTTACAAAACTTTCTTCCCGGTAAATCCACCGGCGCGCACATGCGTTGCCGTAAAGGAGATCCCGGGCAGTGCTCCCGTGGAGATCGAGGTAATCGCAATAAAATAGCGCATTTTTTAAGGGAGGTAGCCATGGTTGAGCTGGCAGACATCAAAGCGGCGAGGGGAACCATCGCTGATTTTGTCCACAGGACGCCTCTTCTCTCTTCGCAATCCATAAATACAGCCACAGGCAAGAAGCTCTGGTTTAAGGCCGAGTGCTTCCAAAAAACCGGTTCATTCAAAGCGCGCGGCGCCAGCAATAAAATCAAGGCATTGGCTGCGCAAAATGTAAAAGGTGTTATCACCATCTCCTCCGGAAACCACGGGCAAGCCACTGCCTACGCGGCCGGCAGGCTGGGCATAAAAGCTGTGATCATGGTCCCCGACGGCACACCGCAGCCCAAGATAGATGCTGCAAGATCGTATGGTGCGGAGGTAATCGTGGGCGGCGACCTTAATAACGTTGAACCCCTGATTGAAAAGGCTTTTGCCCTGGCCGCTGAGAGAAACCTGGAACCGATACATCCATTTGAGGACCCCCTTATAATCGCCGGGCAGGGTACCATAGGCCTTGAGATACTCGAAGATCTCCCCGATGTTGATATCGTAACAATACCCGTCGGCGGCGGTGGCCTGCTCGCTGGAATCGCCGTCGCACTCAAGCAATCCCGCCCATCCATTAAGGTCTATGGGATCGGACCGGTCAAGGCCTCCAGCATGGACATCAGCTTTCACGGCAAAAAGATGGAGACATTGCACGATATGCCGGAGACCATAGCCGACGGTATCCGCACACCGCTTGTGAGCCAGATGACGCTGGAGCATGCATTAAAATACGTCGATGATATCATCACCGTGACCGACGATGAGATCGCAGCAGCCATGAAACTGGTCTGGAGCAGGCTCAAAATTGTGGTGGAACCTTCCGGCGTTGCCTCGTTCGCAGCAATTAATGCCGGCAAAGTCCCCGTGCCAGGCAATTTAAAAGCCGCCTGCGTACTCAGCGGTGGCAACGTGGACTTCAAAAAGGTGGCTAAGTTATTTGCATCCTGACAACGGATATAAATCAAAACCACAAATAATATTTTGAGGAGGTGAAGATTGTCCAAAGCTGAAAATTCCAGTGGCACTCAGCCCGGCGAGGTAAAGCTTGGCCGGTCAATGGGTTTGACCGGAGGCATAGCGCTGGTCGTCGGCGGCATCATCGGCATGGGCATATATGCCCTGATAGCCGGCATAGGTGCACGATCTGGCTCCGCACTATGGCTGGCATTCACACTCGGGATTATTATCTCGGTAATCGGTGTCATTCCTCTCATCCAGATAGCCAGCACCATTCCCCGCGCCGGAGCTGGATACCTGTTTACCAGCCGGCTAACCAATCCGTTCTGGGGAAGCCTGGCTTCTTACTGGGCAGTTGTAGGCGGCGCCTGCTCAATCTGCTTTGTCAGCATCGGCCTGTCCGGGTACGTTGCAGCTTATCTACCTCCATGGGGTATCGATAAACAGCTGGAAATTGGAATTCTATCGCTAATAATACCTGCCATATTTTTTCTTCTGTACCTTTTCCGCCTGAGACTGGCGAACTGGCTGCAGATAATAATGGTGGTACAGTTGATCCTTGCGCTTGGTTTATATGCTATAGCCGGTTCATTCCAGCCTCAGCATCCGCTGCAATTCTCCGTCAACTTGCCCCAGGGTACCGGCGGGCTTATTATGGCCATGATCCTGTGTTACAGTACCTGCATGGGATTTCAGGTTATCGCCGAGATGGGGGAGGAAATAAAGAGTCCCAGGAAAAACATCCCTCTTTCACTTGTTATCGGTGGCCTGATCGTCCTCGGTATCTACATCCTGGTCGGCACGGTTTTTATCAGTTCGGTACCATATAATTTCGATGCCATTAAAGCGATGAAGGCGCCCCTTATGGACACAGCAGCGCAATTCCTGTCTCCCGGGTTAGTAGCCTTTGTCAGCCTGGGTGCGCTTACAGCCGCGTTAACTTCTCTCAACGCCGGCGCTATCGCACTGCCGCGTGAACTCCTGGCCCAGGCCCGCGACGAATTGATCCCCGCCGGCATCGGAAAGGTCAGCAGACGCACACTGACGCCTATCCGTGCAGTCGGCATTTTCTTCCTGCTGGTACTGGTTCTATTGCTTCTCCAGTTTGTAGGCTTCGATATCGATTTCTACGCTGTCATGGCTGCCGTGGGCATACTTCTTATGACCGTTGTTGTGGCGATTGCAGCAGTCAGGCTACCCAATAAATACCCTGAACAGTACAAGGTCGCCTATTTCAAGATATCGAAACCCTGGCTTATAGTTATTGCTGTAGTTGCAGTGGTAACCAGCCTGGCCTTTGTAGCCCTGGCGCTTCTGGATTATAAGAACACAGGTATGGTTGTAGGTATTTTCGGCGGTCTCACCCTTCTCATCATAATCTATTATTTCGTGCGGGTTAGCTGGCTGAAAAAAAAGGGCGTCAACTGGAAGGAAAGGACCAGCAAGATCACGGGTTTCGGTGAATAGGCACTAAGAAGCCAGAGCCTTGTACTGGAAACTGGTAAAGGATTAGTTGCGAATTATGCAGGGCATCAGGCCATTATCAGCCGGCCTGGTGCCCTGCCAGTTCCATACCTTTTTTCAACGCTTTCGTGTTAACTACAACGTCTTTAGGGAACATCTGCTTGATCACTTTCTCAATCGAACTTTCCTCTATAGGCAATAAGGCTGACTGCACAAGCGCCCCGATAAGGATCATGTTGGCAAGTATCGGGTTCCCCATATTCTGCGCTTCCTCAGTGGCAGCGACCACATAGGTCTTTGCCGAGAGGTCCTTGATCCAGGAAAGCAATTGTTCCATGTCGGGATATCCACCGCCTCCACCCGTGATATCAATGGCATGAATTGGCCTGGGATTCACTATGGTTATGACCCGTGAGTTGCCGAATTGCTTGAGCATGCGCAGTGTCTCTACCGGTTCCATGCCGAGTATTATGTCAGCCTGCCCCTCGGGTATCAACGGGCTGTACTGCTTCCTGGCAGAGATCTTCACATGGCTCATCACTGATCCGCCCCTCTGGGAAGCGCCGTAGGTTTCCCCCACGGTAATAAAATATCCTTCGCTGACCAGCGCATTGCCCACCACCAGTGAAACCATTACATTACCCTGGCCGCCGACGCCGGAAACAATAAGGTTAATCGGATCTTTAGATAGCTGCTTCATACCAGTACTGCCTCCTTTATGATGGCTTCCTCAGGGCAAATGTCGGCGCACACGCCGCACTCATTGCAGATGACCTCGTCAATTCTTGTCTTGCCAATACCTGGATCCCAGACCAGTGCAGGACAGCGGAATATCCTGGTGCAAAGCCTGTTACAGCCGCAATCCTCTCCCAGGCATTTATCCTGCAATATCTTCATCTTATAAGGATGCTTTTCTTTTTTACCGCGCACGAGTTCGCACGGCCGCCGCATTATGGCAACCCTCGTGCCGCTCTTCTGTTCCAGAAGATCCAACAAGGTATCTGTAGTCTTCTTCAAATCGAATGGGTCGCAGACCTCCACCCTCGCGCCGATGGCCTTGCATATATTTTCCATGCTTATCGGCGCTGCCGGCTCGCCCATGGCGGTCAGCTCCGTTCCCGGGTGAGGCTGAAAGCCGGTCATGGCCGTGGCGCTGTTGTCGAATATCACCAGCACAAAATTGGCCTTATTATGTACGCCGTTGATCAGCGCCGGCACGATCGAGTGGTAAAAGGTCGAGTCCCCCGCCACCGCGATTACGGGTTGATCAAAACCGAAGCGCCACAGCTGCCCGAACCCGTTTGCCAGGCCGGTGCCCGCTCCCATGCACTGATGCGTCCTGTTCTGGAAGAAGCCGGCGGGGCCCAGCGCCATGGAATAACAGCCGATGTCACCGGTAACAAAGCCGTCCCTGCCGTCCATGCGCAGGGCATTCTTGATCGCCCAGTAGGATGCGCGGTGCGGGCAACCGGCGCAGAAGGTGAGCATCCTCTCCATGGTGTAACCCTGCGGCACCGCTTCCAGTTTCTTAGCATAGTCCGCTTCCCGGGTCTCGTACTTGATATTAAGAATTGTGGTAATCGCTTTGATTACGGCATCCGGCGTCAACTCACCGAAGGCGTTTAAATGCCGGGTATGTTTGCCGTAATAAATGTTGCGGCGGCTCTCGGGAGACATGCTGGCGCTGTACTCCATGATAGCGCCTTCCAGGAAAGGATCGGTTTCCTCGATGAATAAAACCTTATCCGTCCTGCTCAGGCAGCTCTTCACCAGCTTTTCAGGCAGCGGCCACAACGTCCCCAGCTTGAGGATGCCCACCCCGTTTTCGATCTTCAGCGCATTTACGGCATCCTGGGAATAGAGCCATCCGCTGCCGCAGGTAACGATAAGCAGGTCAGGTCTCTCAGGTCCCACGTATTTATTAAAAGAGGATGATTCAAATTTCTCCCTGGCCTTGTCCAGCTTCATATGCTGGAAGGCATGGCGCAGAGAGCTGGGTATCGTCATGATGGAGGTCGGCAGGGTGTTTTTGGGGTCAAGTATGTTTTCAAATCTTGCCTTGTGGTCGACCTTGGGAATTTCACCCAGTTTCACATTGCCCCGTGCATGAGCGACCCTGGTAACGCTGCGCAGGATGCAGATCGAACCGATCTCCTCGCTCAGGTCGTAGAGCCATTTCATCATATCCTTGGCTTCCTGGAAATCGCCGGGCTCCAGCAACGGTATGTCGAACCATTTGGCTATGGCGCGCGAATCTTCCTCGTTCGAGCTGGAATGTGCAGCAGGGTCGTCGCCGACCATGAGCACCAGGCCTTTCTTGCCGATGCCGCTCAGAATCACCGTCGCCAGGAAGTCCGAGGCCACGTTGAGGCCGTTCATCTTCATGGCCGCCAGCGCGCGTATCCCCGCGTATGAAGCAGCAGTGGCCGCCTCGAGAGCAACCTTCTCATTGACCGACCATTCCACGTAAATGTTCTTTTGTTTTGCGATCTCCGCCAGGCTCCCGATAATTTCGGACGATGGTGTCCCCGGGTATGCGGAAGCAAAGCCGACCCCGGCTTCCAGCGCGCCGCGCGCGATCGCCTCATTCCCTATGAACAGCTGGCTCGTGCCCGGTGCATCAATATCAATAGTAGCCATGGTTCTGACCTCCCTGATCGGACTTCTTATTACGCCAGGAGCTTATCTCGAACATCCTGTGCCATCCCCAGGTATAGCAGGTTATTTTTATCACCCGTCCTTTTTATGATCTCTTTCAGCGCGCGTGTTTTCTTCAGCATGGAAGCCTCTTTGAGGTGGGTCAGGTTTTGCGCCGGCAGGGCGTCCACCTCCAGCCTGCCTTTCTTCTTCGCTGCATCGATTATATCGGCGCCGCGCTGCGTGCGCACGATCACCGTATTCCAGCCCTCGACGCCTTCAACGGAACCCACGGAGATGTCGCTGAATTCCGCGGTCATGTCGAGGCAGTAGGCGCAGGTGGGCATCCTGTACTGCCTGACTTCATCCAATGAATAGGATTTTTTTTCTTTACCGATAAATACGTCGAACCGGTTCGCCGGTGGAGGTGGAATGTCGAATTTCTTCACCCTGGGCAGATCCAGGTTATCTTTAAGAAACTCATAGAAACTGTCGTAAGCCAGCGCCCAGGTACAGAATAGCCCGACGACCACTTGTATATTGGCCATATTTACCCTTTGAGTCGGCGGTAGAGAGCGCATTTTAGCCAGGGACAGCGACTGGCAGGGTGTTAATACAATGCCCAGCTTGTCCTTACTCTCCCTGGGGATCCGGTTCAAGGCCTCCAGCGCAGGGTAAGCCATATAGTTTGAGCCGGCACATTCCAAAACTTCCTTCGGTGAAGTGGCTACATATCCGGCAGGCAGCTTATCCCTGGTCGTTTTGGCCAGGATGGCCTTACTAATAATACCTTCATCGAGCGCCAGTGATAACAGAGCACTCACGCTACCCCCGTACTGGGCCTTCGACCTTACCCTGGCATCCTTAGCTCTTGCCATGAAAATATCCTTGACAGTCCCTATTTCACTGCCCGTATAGGGAACGCCATAAATCTTGTTGCTCAGCATGCCCATATCCGTGAAGGTCCGCGGGCAATACTCGTAGCAGTGGCCCTCAGACCTGGTGCAGAAGTCCAGCATCCTGATCTTACCCTTATAAAACACTAAATAAGGACAATCGCCGACACATGCCCCGCATACTGCGCATAACCCGGCATCAATGACCTCCTCAAGCAGCTCTTTTACACCCCTGGTTTTGGTAAGCATGAGATCCTCCTTGTCAGACTATGTAAATTACGCGGAGCGAGACTGAATACTGCCGATAATTCTAAAACTACCAGCGATAATTTTCAATACGACTGAATTTATAGTATTATGAAATTATCACATATTTCCTCAAGCTCCCTCTGTGTTCTTATCCACCCCACAAAAATTGGGGAAGCGCTGAAGAAAAGCGCTTAGCTTTTAAGGGATACCGGAGAAATGGTCAAAGTGGGAGGTTGCTTATCTTGAAGATAGTTACTTTAGAGGACTGCGGCTGCTTTTGCTCGCGGAATAATCCGTACCAACCATTACCGAGCAGAGCCGAATATTCATATTTTACCAGACTAATAATCTCCGAATCCCCTGATTGTTATTGATTGGCAAGGTGCCAGGTTATTCAGCGGTGAATATGCTGCAGATAGCGGCTTATTCTACCGGAGTAACATATACTCGCTGTTCGGTATGCCCTCTATCTTATCAGTTTCGCCCCCGACGGTAACCTCAGCAGTGTAGTCGGCCACCAGGCGCCAGTAGTACTGCGGCCAGGGCGCGCCATACAACATTTCGCTGCGTGTAGAAAGGCCCTTGCCATAGATGTTGCATTTAAATTGAACACCATCCTCACTCGCAGCCATTTCAATATCGCGCGGCATGGATTTATGGTAGACCTCATCGTGTAATTCACCGGTCCTCTTCAAGCTGAAATTTCCTGGGGTCAGCACCGGTTTATCTCCCTTCGCCAGGTAAAAGCGTGACTCATCAGGCTCACCCTGCCGGGCAGGGTATAGATAATAATAAATCATGGTGTAGTAAGGATGGTGGAATCGCCCCCAGAACCAGCTATGCAGGCTATCGTGCATGTCCACATTGCCCCAGTTGTGATCGTGGTAGCCCAGGCCTTTAACCGCGATAGGCTCCCCTTGAATATAGATTGTTCCTTCAACCTCGGCGCGCGGCAATGGCACCAGCCAGCCGTGTTTTTCAGCACCGTTATCGTACAGATAACCCTTCCCCAGCGGCTTCCAGCCGGGCAGTTTTCTCTTGAACACCAGGTCGGCTCCGGCCCGCTTGCTCATGGCGCTGATATGATAAGTATCGCCTTCCTGAACAGCGAAATGGTTGCCCAGCCGGACATCACATTTCTCCGAACTGGCTGTGCATTTAGCGGCATCTATACCCTTAAGAACCGATATATCCTCGCCTTCCGGCGTGAAGATGCAGATATACAGGGCAGGCACGCGAGGCTTAGCGTGACCCAGCGGGAAGTGATACCCTACGGCACAGGTATAGCCATTGTCAAAATGACCGTCAAAGTACCACCACTCGTAGTAATCAGGCGTATCGTAGAAATGGCGCCCGTCATCCCTATCGGTGTAACCAAGTGTGCCTGCCATGTTATACCTCCCTTAGCCAGGTTTGCTGAGCCGGCTATTTAAATAACATATACTCGTGGATAGTCTGTCCGGAGACCCGTTCATTCAGGCCGTCCGACTTGAACTTCGCGTTATAGTCCGCCAGGAAGCGCCAGTAGTAGATAGGCCTCCCGCCGGCCGCTGCCATATCGATCCTTTCTACAACGCTCTTGGTATCAAGCTGGCAATCCAGCCCAACCCCATCGCTGCCGCCGAGGATTTTCAAACTACGAGCGTATTGGCGCTGCAGGTCAGCGTCAGTTTCAAGGTTTTTCTGGCTGAGTGTGAACTGGTTTGTACCCAGCAGCGGTTGGTCCTGCCTGGCCAGGTAAAGGTTCGCGGCGATCTCATCATCTTTATCCTGGGGAAAGCACCAGCCGTAAATCAATGTGTATTTCTCATCATAGAGACGGCCCCAGTACCAGCCGTAGAATGCTTCATCAATGTTGGTGTTACCCCAGTTGTGATCGTGGTAGCCGCGGTTTCCCTTCACTTTTACCGGAGTTTCCCCGATATAAATCGTGCCCTCCACCTCAGCCCGCGGGGCTGGCACCACCCAACCCTGAAAGTTATTTCCTTTATCATAAAGTACTCCTGTGTCGCGGCATTTCCAGCCGGGTAATATGTTCTTAAAAGTTAGCTCGGCGCCGGCGCGCCTGGTGCGGAACGATACCCTGTACCCGCCGTCCTCCTGCCGGACAAAGCTTTCGCCCATCTTTACATCGCAGCGTTCATCCGAGGCGCTGCAGTTGGCAGGATCAAAGACCTTGAAGCTCATGTGCTTTTGCCCGTCAGGTGTATAGATGTGCAACTGCACCACGGGTATGTGCGGCGCCATGAACAGCAGCCGGTAGTGAAAGGTGATAACACAGGAATAGCCATTATCGAACTGGGCATCCAGGTACCACCACTCATAGTACTTCTCTCCCGGGTAATAGTGCAGGGCATCGTCCCTGGCGGTATATTCCGATCCAACGATTTTATTCATTATCTGCCCTTCCTTTCCAACTTGTGGACACTAATCTCTGTACCCTGTATGCTGAGGGGTAGAAGACCCGTCCGTATAAGCGGGCGTACCTGAAGAGCCCCTACGGTGTTTGCTCAGTTGAATTCGCAGCCCCGCATAAGGGCTGCTTTGTTCAATTCCAGCTGGCGCTTATCTTTAGGCAGCATCCGGTTTATTACTGTCATAATATTTGAAGTTGTAACAACAGGCACATTTGCAATCAGCGAGCCCAGGGCAATCAAATTGCCGATTGAATCGTCACCCAGTTCCGCGGCGGCTTCCATTAGCGGTATATAGACAACCTGGATATCACCACGGTGAGATTTTATTTTGATAAGCGATTTATTAACGATCAGCAGGCCATCCGTCTTTACAGCAGGTTCGAGTTTCTCCATGGCGGCCGGGCTCATGGCGATGGCCGCAGAGGGCTGGGTTATGAATATCGATCCGATTTTTTCATCGGATATATTCACATAGCAGGAGCACATGCCGCCACGTTTCTCAGCTCCATAGTAGGGCAGCCAGGTGACTTCTTTTCCGCCCAGCAGCGCCGCTTCAGCCAGTAGCCTTCCGATGAACAGTACGCCCTGGCCACCGAACCCGGATATTGTGATCTCGGAATTCAACCGCGTTGCCCCTTCTTTAATTCAGCCACCTCAGGAAGAACCTTAAACTCACCCAGCGGGTACTGGGGCAACATGTTATCCACCATCCACTTCAGCGACTCCACCGGGCCAAGCTTCCAGTTGACCGGGCAGGGGGATAGCACCTCAACAAAGGAAAGACCCAGGCCGGCAACCTGTGCCCGGAAAGCCATCTCTATGGCCTTCTTCGACTTTCTCACGTTTGCGGGATTATGCAAAGATACACGGGTGATATAAGAAGGGCCGTCGAGTGTGGCCAGCATCTCGCTGACGCGGATGGGAAAGCCGGCCTGCTGACTGTTTCTCCCTTCTGTGGTGGAAGTGGAGTACATACCAAGGAGCGTAGTAGGCGCCATCTGGCCCCCTGTCATGCCATATGTAGCGTTGTTGACGAATATAACCGTGATTTTCTCACCCCGCGCACAGGCATGTACTATCTCTGCTGTACCTATGGATGCCAGGTCGCCGTCGCCCTGCAGCGTAAAAGGTATCAAATCGGGGCGGCAGCGTTTAATCGCGGTGGCAACTGCCGGCGCACGCCCATGTGCTGATTCCAATCCATCAACTTTGAAATAATGATAGGCAGTAACCGTGCACCCAATGGAAGCGACGCAGACCGCCTTCTCACGAATCTCCAGCTCATCTATCGCCTCTGCTATGAGCCGCTGGACGATGCCGTGACCGCACCCCGCGCAGAAGTGCGAGGGACGCTCCTCCAGCGATTCAGGTCTTGAATACAGGGCTTTTTCAAACTCGCTCAAACCACGGTCTTCCATCAATATTTCTCTCTACATCAGGGTGTCAACGGCATCGAATATGGCATCGGCCGCTAACGGCACGCCGCCGTAGCTGTTCACCAGCTTTATCCTATTTACGTTTCCTGCGGCTATTCTTACATCTTCGAGCAACTGCCCTCCGCTCATCTCCGCAACTACAAACTTACAGCCTCTCTCGGCAAGGTCGGACAATGGCTGATACGGGAACGGGAACAGCGTAACGGGCCTCATCAGCCCCACGCGCATTTTATGTTCCCTTGCCCTGGTCATGGCTGTCATAGCTGAACGGGCTGCGCTGCCGTAGGCTACAACTACTATCTCAGCGTCATCCAGGTTCAACCCCTCGTAACGCACCTCGTTGACCGCCATCCGTTCAAATTTTTGCAGCAACCGCTTGATCCGTCCCGGGTGGTCAGCCGGATTCATTTCGAAGGAGTTAATAACGTTCTTGGGCCTACCTTTGGCACCGGTTATAGCCCACTTTTTTTCCGGAAACTTAGTAACGCTCGGCCGCATGATCACCGGCTCCATGGCCTGCCCCAAGAACCCGTCTGCTATAACGAAGACAGGGTTGCGGTACTTATCTGCCAGATCAAAGGCCAGCATGGTAAGATCCATCATCTCCTGTACCGTAGCCGGGGCAAGGTTGATTACCCTGTAATCTCCATGCCCCCCGCCGCGTGTCGACTGGAGGTAATCACCCTGGGCGCCTCCTATATTGCCCAGGCCGGGGCCGGCCCTCATTATATTCACTACTACGGCCGGTATTTCGGCTCCCGCCATGTAGGAAATGCCCTCCTGCTGCAGGCTAAAACCCGGGCTGGAGGTAGAAGTCATAGCCCGGAATCCGGTCGCCGCAGCACCATAAACCATGTTAATGGCGGCCAGCTCGCTCTCAGTCTGCAGGAAAACCCTGCCCTCTTCGGGCATGCGTCGGGACATATGCTCAAGGAGGTCATTCTGAGGGGTGATGGGATAACCGAAATAGGCATGGCAGCCGGCGAGGATCGCTCCCTCGGCTACGGCAATATTACCCCCCATGAGGATTCTTTCAGACATTAAGTGGCTCCCCAAAAGAAGATGGCTCAGGATATTGTATCGGCTTCAAATACGCGGCTTCGGTAAATTGAAATTGCTACATCCGGGCACATTATGGCGCAGGACTTGCAGCCGGTGCACTCATGTGCTTTTTCCGATATTACTTCCGCAAAGGGATAACCCTGCTGGTTGATACCATCTGATATGCCTATGATCTCTTTGGGACAAACTGAAACGCAGAAATGACAGGCTTTGCATTTCTCCTTATCGATGACAACATAGGTTGCTTTACGGCTCTCAGATATCAGCAATACTCCACCTTCAAATGCCCAATACCCTAAAAAAGGGGAAAATCCCAAAATAGTTTACATAGCTTTAAATTGTATGTCAAGGATATGTACTGGTTCTGTAGAAACCCGAAGGGGCTGACATATATGTCCGCCCAAATTATAGCGGGCGGGTTTAAAGAGCCGCCCCTACTTGTGATAGAATTATACGGTTTTTAAGGGAGTTTTAGCTTGAACATTCTGGTAACTAATGACGATGGTATAAACGCTGACGGGCTCTGGGCCCTGGTCAACGGGTTAAAAGATATGGGCAGGGTGACCGTAGTTGCTCCCGACCGGGAGCAGAGCGGAGTTGGCACTTCAATCAGCCTGCATCACCCGGTGCGCCTGACAAGGATACACGAGAAGGTACAGGGCATTGCAACCTATTCAGTGGAAGGGACTCCTGCCGACTGTGTCATTATGGCGATTAAAGTAATTATGCTTGATGGCATTGACCTGGTTGTTTCCGGGATCAATCAGGGCCCGAATTGTGGATACGACGTTTTCCTCTCGGGCACAGTGGGAGCAGCTTTGCAGGGGTTCTTTTATGGCTTTCCCTCCATGGCTATTTCCATGTCGTCTTTCACGGACCCAAAGTTTGAGACCGGTGCTAAAGTAGCACGTGAACTGGTGGAGTACATACAAAATCGGAACCTGAGCGGCAGGATGCTGCTCAATGTTAATGTGCCAAATCTTAATCTCGCGGAAATAAAGGGTGTCGAGGTCACCAGGCTGGGAGAAAAAATATATTCAGCCGGTATCGAGACCGGGCACGACGGCAGACGTGATTACTACTGGATTTTGCATCGCGGCGCCGATGCCGAGGTCGGCAGCGGTACGGATAGCTGGACTCTAAAACACAACAAGATTTCTGTCACAGCGCTGCGTTTCAGCCGCAGCGAATATAGCACTGAATTCGTGCGCGAGATGGTCCCTGTAATAGCCAGGAGCCTGCTGGGTAAAAAAATTAAGTAACAGTAAGGAGGATTAAATGTCCGAAGTTGTTATGGTCAGCGGCGTAAGAACGGCGATCGGAGGCTTTGGCGGCGGTATCAAGGATATGCCGGCCACAAATCTGGGTGCAGCCGTTATCAAGGACGTATTGAAGAGAGTTGGTCTCCAGCCTAAGTCCGCTAAAAAACAGATGGAATACGGCCCAAAAGCACTGGCTGACACGGGGTTGAGCGATCTGGAGAAGAACTATTATGACTGGCCGGATGGGCTCAAAGAGGTGCAGGTCGACGAGGTAATAATGGGGAACGTCCTGCAGGCTGCACAGGGACAGAATCCGGGAAGGCAGGCCATGATCTATGCCGGGCTTCCCAAAGAGACTCCCGGCTTTACTGTTAACAAAGTATGCGGTTCCGGGCTTAAAGCCATAATTACAGGCGCCCAGTCGATCATGTTGGGCGATGCCGAGGTCGTGGTTGCCGGGGGCATGGAGAACATGAGCCTGGCACCCTATGCCATGCCGCGGGCCCGCTGGGGATACCGCATGGATATATCAGGCAAGGGAGAGGTCCTGGACCTGATGGTCTATGATGGCCTCTGGGAGCTTTACTATGGCTACCACATGGGGATGACTGCGGAGAACATAGCAGCTAAATACGGCATTACGCGCGAAGAGCAGGACAAGTTAGGACTGATGAGCCACCAGCGCGCCATGGCGGCCATAAAAGACGGCACGTTCAAGCAGGAAATCGTACCTGTGATCATGCCTCAGAAAAAGGGCGATCCCGTAGTCTTCGATACGGATGAGCGTCCCATGGACACGACGCTGGAGAAGATGGGCAAGCTGGCGCCGGCCTTCAAGAAGGATGGCACTGTCACCGCGGGCAACGCGTCGGGCATAAATGACGGCGCCGCAGCGGTGCTGCTGATGTCGGCCAGGAAGGCGCAGGAGATGGGACTTGAGCCGATGGTAAAGGTTAAATCATATGCTTCTGGCGGCGTGGATCCTGCCTATATGGGACTGGGCGTGATCCCCGCTGTAAAGAAAGCGCTGGACAGGGCGAAGCTAGCGGTCAAAGACCTGGATGTGATTGAGCTCAATGAGGCTTTTGCCTCGCAGGCGCTTGGGTGCGTAAAAGAGATGGGGTTCGACCTGGATAAGACTAACGTGCATGGCAGCGGTGTCTCATTGGGACACCCCGTCGGTGCCACTGGCGCCCGTGTGCTGGTGACGCTGGCGTACGAGATGAGGCGCAGGAACGCTAAATATGGCCTTGCTACCATGTGCATCGGCGGCGGCATGGGAATAGCCATGGTCGTGGAACGATAGCCTGCTGACTGGTGTGGCTTTACGGATTTGGGGAAAATACTGATCGTAAATACCGGCCCTGAGGTATTTGCAGGGACTGGTGCCCGGCTGTCGCATAGAAAGTCGCAGCCCGGTGCCCCTATAACCGAATGGGCGCAAGCAGCAGCGGAGAGGCTGGCCGAATACCGGTTGAACGCTGTCTATGCATGCCCTGTTCCCGGTGCTGATGAGACTGCGGGTATAGTCGCCAGCAGGTTCAACCTCGAGGTCAAGCGCCTGCCCGGTTTAGAAAACATAAATATTGAGCTGCCCCTTGAAGGTAGCCTTGAGTCGTTGAGAGAAAAAGTAGCAGCAGCACTCGACCAGCTATCTCTGCAACATAAAAAAGAAACGGTTGCCATAATATCTCAGAAGACGCTAAGTGTCATCATGATATTGCACCTTTTACACATGCATAACAGGCATTTCCCTCAGATAGCGCAGGAGGCGGGAGCCATTAACCTTTTTGAAGTCAGGTTCGGTGTCCCGTCAGCCCTGTTCATAAATGACACCTGCCACCTGCATGGTTTAATATAAATATGGCAAGGATGGGCGAAATCGATAATGAAAAAAATTAAAGCCGGGATCATCAATGTAACGGGTTATGCCGGAGTGGAGCTTGCCCGCATACTATATCAGCATCCATCTGTCGAGTTAGTTTCCGTTACCGGCAGGAGCGCCGCCGGGAAAAAGCTGGGCCAGGTTTTTCCGCATCTTGCCTGCACGGGATTGACCATAACCGCGGAGCTTGAAAGCAACATTGACGTTGCTTTTTCGGCCATGGGTCACAGGGTAAGCGCAGAGGCCATCATACCACTGGTGAAGAAGGGGGTCAGGGTGGTTGACATGAGCGCTGATTTCCGGCTTAAAGACGTTGCGAAATACCAGGAATGGTATGATTTTGAGCATCCAGCGCCTGAATTGCTCAAAACCGCCGTTTACGGGTTGCCCGAGCTTCACCGGGGCAGCATAGCATCAGCCAGTATCGTGGCCAACCCCGGCTGCTATCCTACCTCGGCGATCCTGGCCCTTGCTCCGATAGTGAAAGCAGGTTTAGTGGAACCCGAAATAATAGTTGATAGCAAATCGGGGACTTCCGGTGCAGGAAGAACGCTTACACTGCCGACGCACTTCTCAGAAGCCAGCGACAACGTTCGTGCCTATAGCCTGGGAGGGCACCGTCACTTGCCGGAGATAATGCAGGAACTTGGAGCCCTGGATCCCGAGGGACATATTTCCATAACCTTCGTGCCGCACGTGGTACCCATGACGCGGGGCATATTGAGCACGTGCTACGCAAAAGTGAAGCAAGGAAAATTAGGTAAGGGAAAGGGAGAGCTTTTTGAGCGATACAGCGATTTCTATAAGAAAGAGCCTTTTACCAAAGTTGTATCCGAGCCGCCGGAAACAAAGCATACGTTGGGCAGCAACCTCTGTCTGCTGTATCCTGTTTATAACCAGAAGACCGGCAGGCTTGTGATCGTAAGCTGCATAGACAACCTGGTCAAGGGCGCTGCTGGACAAGCTATTCAGGATATGAATATAATGTTTGGCTTCCCTGAGACAGCCGGGTTGGAAGCTTTACCCCTCTATCCATAAGCACCGTGCCCCCATCGTCTAGAGGCCTAGGACACCAGCCTTTCAAGCTGGACACAGGGATTCGAATTCCCTTGGGGGCACCAATACTTTTGAATTCAAACTGAACGTAAGAGTTTTTAGAGTTTTTAGCATTATTTCCATTTTGCTTAACTTTTTGAATTTTCATTTAGCTATACCTCAATCGTAATATTTGCTTAACAAATTGCTTAACTTTTGCTTAACTCAAAGCTATTTCTTTTAACCGCTTTTTTATATCCCTTGGGTCTACGTTTTCTCTTATACTCCAGACTTATTACAACCTTTTTATCAGCCTCTTAACCCCCTAAGGGTTTACCTGTTATCAGAAAGTAAATCGAGGTAACAATCAAGGACAATAATGGTAGACACATTACTACAGCTAGGATTGCTAAAACTACTAACTTCCATCCATGCAGTTTATATCTGCGGATTATCCCAATGATGCAAATTGCCAAACCCGTGGTAAAGATAATTAACCCAATTATGTCTGTATCTATTCCCCAGAGTCCATATAGGAGGGGTGTAAGAAGGAAAGTAATGACACCGATCCCCATCACGAAAAAGGATGCTGTTATCAGTTTGCCAAATCTTTCGATCATCCTCTTTATCATAGTCTCATCCTGTGACTTTAAAGCACGATAGCCAGCATAAATCGCTCTGAGAGGCTAAAATCAGGGCTTATATTATAGGGTATGATTCCCCACATGTCTTTACTTTTCCAGCTTAATTATTGGTCTCCCTGTAATGTTTTAAACAACCATCAAAGCTAATACCTGTCTTCCTCTTATGCGTCTATAACCGACAACATAATAGCCCGATTCGTCAAATATAAGTCTTATCTTATGTTCTGGATTTTCCTGTGCTGCAAATGCTATTAACAACGGTAATCGTCTTGAATTTCTTACAGTCTTACAGATGGGTCGATGGACAATGAAACCGTCAAGCTCTATTTCCACATATTTATAACGATGTTTGGGATATGGCAAGTCTTTCCCCTCTAAAATAGCTCTATATTTGCATATTGTTGAGATTGTTTTTCTTGGCATCTTCCCAATCTTCCTTTCTCTTTCCCACCAAATTTAAGTCTAAATTTAGATATCTACAACTTATTATAATCAATCCAGACTCAAATTTGAATATATATATCTAAAGAAAATGGGCGGAAAAAAAGACGGAGAAATTATTATTTTATATTATTTATTTTGATAGTCAGACAATAAGGGTAGTCAATAGCAGTTTTTCCTTACAAACCTAGTTACTTCTTGTCCCAGTATTTAAAAAACGTCTTTGCTTGGTTTTAAAAAGACCTGATGAAAGTCAAGCTACTTCGGGACGTAAGGTACTGAATCAATAGCTTGTTTAATTATCCCAGTTGTAAACAGGCTGAATGCCCCGATGAGGCAACCCACGACCAGTGTCAGAACAAAGATTGCTGTGATAAGTGACACCTTGTCCTTGTTTTTGATTGCAGGTTGAAAGAACCAGATACTTAGCGGTATCAGCAGAACGCCAATAATGACACAGATTACACCGAGGATGTTACTGATTGTTTTTATAATATCCATTCAATTCTTATGCTCTCTTTTGCCCCAGTATTTAAAAAACGTCTTATATATAATCCATATATAAGTTAATATAAATACTGCCCATACTATGCTTATGCACTGAATAAAAAACTGTGCAAAATATGTGCCAACGAGTATACCAAAAGAGATAAGTGTTAGCTTCAGCCATCCATAATCCCAAAGACTATAACTTTTAGCGGCATTCAGTGCTTTATCAATAAATTCTTTCATATATGTTTGCCTCCATCTATAAGTTTATCACTTTTTACCCCGAATTTTGGGGCAAAGAAAAAAGGAAATATTAATCAGTTTATTGTCAATCATTTTGGAAATAATATTGCTTCACCTGAGAGAGATACCAACAGCTCAAGTATAAAGAGATTGAATTATTAATAAGTTCTCAGCCCAATGTCATTATAGATTTTGATATAAGACTGTTGTATTGGTTAAGCAAATGCGATAGAATGCGGTACTTGTTATTGCCACGATGCGATATCGAAGATGAACAAGCTTATTAACCGTTTATTTGGAAAATTTAAAGAGAAGGGTGAGCAATATGGCACAGTCTTTTTCCTGTTGGGATTATATTTGCTTGCGGCGTTAATAATACTTAACATAGCGTCCGCTATTATTTATTGTATATGGAACTCCAATATAATTAGCAGTAACACAAACTCTTTCCTTGTGTCGTTAGCCTTGGCTCTACTGTCTCTTGGATTGGGTAGTATAGCAATTGGTATGGCAACAAAATTTAATAAAGTATACACTGATGTTTTAGAGAGATTAGACAGTAACGTGAAAAAGGTGCCACATATTAGTGCTGATAAAGTGACTCCGCCAACTCAACAACTCGTCTTATTGGATGAAACCAAAGCCTATAACAAAGAAGCGGCACAAAAAAGGTTAGACGACGATACTAAACAAGTAGGTTATGTACGTGGTGAATTGTATGAGGTAGAGAAGGGTAAATGGGCAATTCATTGGGGTGGTAAGTATCCTTTATAATAACAAATTATTACTCAGCGGAGACTTATAAAACTTCATGCTGTCCTGAAAGCTGAATGACCTGGTATATCTCTGAACCATTTCCAAGCTTTCCCAGCGGCCTAGATGTTGAATTGTTAGGCTGTCAATTCCTTCTTTGCGAAGCAATCCTGCGAAAGTTCGTCTGAAAGTATGCGGATTACATTGTAACCCTGTGCGTTCACCCAAATCTTGAAGCATGGATTTAATGCCCCAAAATCCAACATCCCAGATAGTATCTGTTTCTTTTGGCTGGTATTCGTCTAGCCATTCTCTTAAGTAACGCTCGGCCAGTTCGCCAAAAGGTGCCAGGCCTTCTTTGTTGCCCTTCCCTAGAACTTTAATTGTGTGGGTTTCCCAGCAAATATTACCTTTCTTGATATGTAGCAATTCACTTAAGCGAAGTCCGCTTTCTGTAAACAGCGAAATTATGGCCTTGTCACGCACGCTCATGGCCTTTTCAAGTAAAAAGAGCACCTGCTTCTTGCTCAAACACGGCAATAGCAGTTTGGCTCGTTTAGGTGGTTCGACCAAATCGATGGGGTTGTTTTGTTTATAGAATTCTAATCCTGACTTCTGACTGTATAGCCAGTGAAAAAATACCGATATTGCCCTGTAGTAAGCGTGCTTGCCGCCAACGGTGCAATTCAAAGAAGATAGATAGGAACTTATTTTGTTAGGGCTTGGCTGTAGCCCTATAATAGGAATAGATTTGGATAAATATTTGCGGTAGTAATCGATGGTGCCAGCGGATGTGCCGTCCCGCCTGGATTTCAGGAATAATTCAATAGCTGTGACAGCGTCTGTGATGTCTTTGCCTTGTTTGCTGGGTTTACAATCATGCAGAATGGCTTGAATCAGTTTCTCGGACGGATTTCTTTTGCCATTCTTGACCTGAGAAATGTAAGATTTCGACAGTTTGCTTAACGCTGCGAGTTCGGAAACAGACAATTTGTTAAGCAATTTAGATACATTTACAGGGATTCGAATTCCCTTGGGGGCACCAATACTTTATACTGATCCCACTGCTATAATAGTTAATATAAAAACATGAAATTATTATCGTTGATTACCCTGCACCACAGAAATAGCTCAGCCGGATTATCGGTAATTATAATTCTAGCCGTAGTAACTCTTATCGCGTGCTCGGCTCCTGCCAGCCCGCCTCCCGTTCAACAGCCCGTTGATACGTCTCCCAAAATAGGAATAAGCTCTCAAGCTTTGTCACTCGAGTTCAAAGAAGGCCAGTCCCCAACCTCCAGCAAGATTATAACACTTATGAACGAGGGTGGGGGCGTGATGATATGGGCAGCACGTAAGTCACAGGCATGGTTGTGGATGAATGAAGCTGACGGTGCTCTGGAGAAAGGCTATTCAAAGAACCTTGAAATCTTTATTTCGCCATCCGGCCTACAGCCTGGCACCTACAAGGACAGTATCACCGTCGAAGCGATGGGCGCACGTAATTCGCCACAGACGATACAGGTAACGATGGTGATAAGTCCTAACCCCAGTTCTCCAGGTGGTTCAGCTACAGGACCACAAAAGAAGGCTGTGCCTCCGCCTCCGTGGGCATATGACGAATATAAAAACGATAATTACAATTTCGTGCTCAAGTACCCGAAGGATTGTGTGACGAAGCAATTAACCACAAGAGGAGCGGCCTTCGGGGCTGTAAATACTTCAGTAACACAGCAGGCGGATAATATCATGGTTATCGTAACCGGGGCATTTGGAGTAGATACTAAATCGGTTGTAGAAGAGTGGGCAAAGGATGCAATACGGACGATGGGGGGGAAGCCAAATCCCAAGCTTATTGCTCAAGATAATACCACCACTTTGGCAGATGGGATAACTCCGGCCTATGAATTTTTATACGAATCGAAGTCTTCAGCTTCCCTGGCATATCAATGTTACGCTTTCGGGGCCCAAAAAAAGAACCGGTATATTTTTTTCGGAGCCGTTTGTCCTTTATCTTATGCCCCGGATAAAATCGATCTCTGGAAACAAATAGCACGGACACTGGAATTTAATGACTAGTTAGGGGCAGAAAAGGCATACATGCAACGCTTTAAAAATTCGGATAAGGTGATATAATAGTCGCATAAATGCCGCTCCCGGCGGCATCCAAAAATTTCAAAGAAAGGAGAGGTCAATGGAAGGTAAAGTAATCATTACAGCAGCACTGGCGGGGTCAGCCACATTCAAGGCCAACAATCCAGCGGTTCCCTATTCGCCCAAGGAGTTTGCGGATGAGGCGGAGAAATGCCTCAAAGCGGGTGCGGCCATGGTACACATCCATGCTCGCGACGAAGTCCTCGGGGGCTTTCATACCTCTGAGGTGGAGAAAGTCAAAGCCGTATATGATGCCATAAAGCAGCGCGTGCCGGACCTGATCGTACAGGTCACTTCCTCGGTCGGGACACCCTGCCCGGTTGGCCCATTCGAAGCTACTGATTGCGTGAATTTGATCAATAACCTGATCAAGCTCAATATGGAAGCCAGACTAAGGTCCATCAGGGCGATTAAGCCTGAGAGCGCGTCTCTCAATACCAACACGATGAACTTCAGCGTCCTGGACAGGAAGACAGGCGCCATTCTCATTGATAACGTCTTCGTAAATTCCTTCGGGATGCTCCATGAATTCGGAAAGGAGATGGAGGAGATGGGATGCAGGCCGGAGGCGGAGATCTACGATATGGGCGGCCTTGATAACTGGTTTTTAATATCCAAGCAGGGTATTTTCAGGAAGCCGTATAACTTTAACTTTGTGTGGGGAGTCGCCGGCGGCCATAAATTCAGGCCTGATACTTTTGCGTCTCTGGTGCACGCGCTACCTGAGGACTCGAATTTTACAACCTGCGCCGTAGGCACTGAGCAGTATCCGGCAATAATGCAATCCTGCCTCATGGGCGGGCACATAAGGATTGGTCTCGAGGACAATACGAGGCTGCCCAACGGCGAGATGGCCAAGGGCAGCTACGAGCAGGTGGAAGTTGCCGTCAAAGTTGCTGCCTGCCTTGGTCGGGAACCAGCCACTCCCGCTGAAGCCAGGAAGATACTCGGAATCCAGAAGAGAAAATAGGTAGACAATCAACAATTTCGGGCCTCCCGCACACTAATTACGGGAGGCCTTTTTGGTCTCAATTATTTAAAACACGTAAATAAACGGACCAGGAGGACTAATGGAGTACAAACAATTAAAATATGAGGTTTCAGACGGGATCCTTATGATGACTCTCAACAGGCCTGAGCAAATGAACTCCATCGGGGCTTCGATATGTATTGAGCTTCTGGACGCTTTCGACCGGGCCGACAACGATGATGAAGTCAGGGTAGTGATCGTAACCGGGGCCGGTAAGGCCTTCAGCGCCGGAGCCGACCTCAGCGAGGATGCCAGCAAAGGGTCATACTTCATGGAAAGGTTCTCGGGCAGGGAAGATGACCAGCCTCACAGGGATGAAGGGGGTGTAGTCGTATTGCGTATATATGATTTGAAGAAACCTGTGATCGCTGCCATCAACGGTGCAGCGGTAGGCTTCGGGATAACCATGACATTTCCCATGGACATACGCATCGCTTCTAAAAATGCCAGGATGGGTCTGGTGTTTGCCAGGCGGGGAATACTTTTCGACGGATGTGCCAGCTGGTTCCTGCCGCGCATCGTCGGCATGGGCGTGGCTTCCGAGTGGGTTTACAGCGGGAGGGTGTTCGGCGCACAGGAGGCCTATGAACGCGGGCTGGTGAGTGAGTTGCTGGAACCCGATGCGCTCATCCCCCGTGCCCGCGAGATCGCTACCCAGATCGCTCAGAATACATCATCCATATCTGTGGCTCTGTGCAGGCAGTTGATGTGGAAAATGCTGGGTGAGGATCACCCCATGAAAGCACATATACTGGAATCCAGAGCGCTTAACTGGATCTTCGGCAAGCCGGACGCCAAAGAAGGCATTATGTCGTTCCTGGAAAAACGGCCTCCCAGCTTCCCCATGAAACTGGGCAAGGACATGCCAAAGTTCTACCCGTGGTGGGAGAATAGACCATTCGATTATTAGCTATTTTAGCTCGCGTATTTTCTGCTTGTGCTCATCCAGTGCCCGCTCGTATTGAGCGTCAAGCTCGCTGCTTATCTGCCGCCACTCTTCCTGGAGCTGAAGCTGGAGCTTCTGTTCCAGCGGCATCTGGTTACCACCGGGCGGCTGGCGCATGCTGCGGCCTGCCTGCTGTATGGTCATCTCAGCTTTTTTCTTGAACTCGGAATAGGTCTGCTGCAGCGCCACCTGGTACTGGTTGAGCAGGTTATTTACCAGCCCCAAAATAGATTCGAGCTGCTTTTTATTCTCCTTGATTATCCTCAGGCCGTCCAGCGACCTCTTTGTCCTCCGCTGGTCCTCATCGTTGTGGGGCAGCGTAATGGTCCTGATGAGAATCTCCTCGATGCCCCTGCTGATGAACCTGGCGGCCTCGCTGCCCGAGTACTTCGCCACCTCTGCGGCCAGGGCGTATTTATCATCCTGCAAGTAGATAGACGCTATTTTATTGCCTTCCGGCTCGTACTTGATGCTATTGAGTTCATCCGGACTGGCCTTTCCCAGCTTGTCAGCTTTTTCCATGGCTATCTGCCAGGCGCTTTTCATTTCTCCCATGGTAGCTCCTCCATTCTTTCATTATAGTTGAATGTAGCAATGGCTCCAGCGTGTCCGGTGTTCTGCTTTAAGTTGCTGAAACCTTGACTGGAATGAGGATGAAGTCAACTCATCCGCACTCATTATCAGGGCGTCCTCGGCATTGTCCGAGTAATATTTTTTACGTATGCCAGCCTTTACAAAGCCGTATTTTTCATAGAGGGCTTGTGCAACCGTATTGGATAAACGCACCTCCAGGGTAATCATCTTAGCTTTAAGCTGCAGGGCAAGCTCGATTATACAGGTGAGCAGCCATTCGCCCAACCCTTGCAGCTTGTGAGATCTCCTTACGGCGATGGTCGTGACATGTGCTTCATCCACCATCATCCATATTCCTGCTATGCCCACAAGGTACTCCTTCGGTGCAGGCGTCTTTTCCGGTCCGAAAAAGCGGTCGTGGCCGAAAAAATGCCTGATATAGGAGATTATCTCTTTGACACCTATGGTGCGCGATCCCTCATGGTCAGTTCCGGTATCGTTCTGACGGTAAATTACCAGGTAGTGAGCCAGTTTATTGCGCAGTTCGTGATGGAAGGAATTGGCTGTGGGGTGTGGCCACTGTGTGGGAAAGGCATCCAGGTCTATCTCCAGCGCCTGGTCAATGTCGCCGTCCCTCATACGCCTGACATGATAATGACTGTTCTGCTCCATAGTCGAAATTGCCACCGATATATTAGAAATTTTAACACATTTAAAATCAGCTTGTATTTGATAGCACAGCTGCTGTTTTTTCGTGACGGGCTTGTATATACTATATACAGAAAATTCAGCGGTAAGAAGTATGAAAGGTAGAAAAGTCGTAGCAGAGATAGCGGTGATCCCCATCGGCACCGGCAGCGCCAGCGTGAGCGAATATGTGGCGGCATGCATCGACGTGCTGTCGCGTAGAAAGCATATCTCTTACCGCCTGAATCCCATGGGCACGATAATCGAAGGTCCCATAGAGGAGATTCTTGAGGTGATGAGGGAAATGCACGAGGTGCCGTTCAAGAAGGGGGCAGTGCGCGTGGTGACCACGCTCAAGATAGATGATAGGATCGACAAGCCGCTGACCATGGATGGCAAGCTTGACTCAGTCAGGAAAATAAAGCCCGAAGTCAAAACATGAGTAAGGTGCCTGATTTAAGTGTCCGCATAGCTCATGGGCTGAAGCTGATAAACCCCGTCATGACTGCTTCTGGCACCTTCGGCTACGGTGATGAATACTGTGACCTCATTGACATCCAGAAACTCGGAGCCGTAGTCTGCAAGGGCACAACATTGCGTCCCAGAGATGGTAACCCGCAGCCCCGCATAGTAGAGGTGAGTTCAGGCATCCTGAACTCGGTAGGGCTACAGAATATTGGCGTGGAAGCTTTGGTTAAAGATAAAGCGCCGCTCTGGGCGACATGGCAGGTGCCTGTAATCGTAAACATTGCAGGCGATACCGTAGACGAATATGCGCAGGTAGCATCAAAGCTCGAGGGCGTAGCCGGCATAAGCAGCATCGAGATAAATATAAGCTGCCCCAATGTAAAGGCTGGTGGTATGCAGTTCGGCACGGATCCCCGGGTTGCGGCTGAGGTGACGAGGGCGGTTAAATCAGCCACTTCGCTGCCTGTAATCGTTAAACTGAGCCCCAACGTTAGCGATATTGTGTTGATTGCGAAAGCGGTAGAAAAAGCCGGTGCCGATGCTATATCGCTGATAAACACCATCTGGGGTATGGCTATTGATACTAAAAAAAGAAAACCTGTGCTGGGCAATATCATGGGCGGGCTATCGGGACCTGCGGTGAAGCCTGTTGCCCTGTACATGGTTTATAAGGTGGCTGGTGCGGTAGGCATTCCAGTCATAGGCTGCGGCGGGATCGCGAATGCCGGGGACGCGCTGGAATTTATTATGGCAGGAGCAACGGCTGTTCAGGTGGGAACGGCCACGCTGACGAATCCACGTGCTGCTCTCGAGGTCATAGACGGGATGTATAACTTTTTTACCGCCGAAGACATCGGGAGCATATCACAAATACGCGGCATTGCCCGGCAATAGCCGTCCCCCTGAATTAATTATCTTTACTGCTTCGTGATTGCGCGTGCAATGGTCATGCGCTGCATCTCTGAAGTGCCCTCGTAGATCTCGGTGATCTTGGCGTCGCGGAGGTAGCGCTCCATGGGATAGTCCCTGCAGTAGCCGTAGCCGCCGTGTATCTGCATGGCTTTGTTGGTTACGAAGCTGGAAATCTCGGCGGCATAGAGCTTGGCCATAGCAGATTCTTTCATGTAGGGCAGGCCCTGATCCTTGAGCCAGGCGGCGCGGTAGACCAGCATACGGGCGGCATCGATCTGGGTGGCCATATCTGCCAGCATCCACTGGATGGCCTGATGCTGGGCCAGCGGCTTGCCAAACTGGACGCGGGTTTGTGCGTAGCTGATTGCGTCATCGAAGGCAGCCTGTGATATGCCCAATGCCTGTGCGCCAACTGTGACGCGGCTGGAGTCAATGGATTCAAGAGCGTATCTAAGTCCCCTGCCGCTTTCGCCCAGCTGGTTGGCCTTGGGTATCCTGCAGTTCTCAAAGATCAGCTCGGTAGTTGAAGACCCGTGAATGCCCATCTTATGTTCCAGCTTGCCTACCGAGTAGCCGGGCGTGTTGCTTTCGACTATGAAAGCTGAGATTCCCTTATTTCCCTTTGACTTGTCCTCGGTGGCGAAAACCACGGCGATCGAAGCTTCAGCGCCGTTGGTAATGAAGATCTTGTTGCCGTTGAGTACGAAATTATCACCATCCCGTGTGGCTGTGGTCTGCATGGCAGCCGCATCGCTGCCAGCACCGGGTTCGGTTAGCGCAAAGCAGCATATCTTTTCCCCCTTCGCTATCGGGGTGACGTACTTCTTCTTCTGCTCTTCCGTGCCGAATTTATAGATGGGGTAGCAGGCGAGCGAGAGGTTGGCTAAAAATATTGTAGCCACACCTGCCGAAGCCCTTGCCAGCTCCTCTGAGCAGAGCGTCATGGACAGGTAATCGCCGCCGCTGCCTCCGTATTTCTCGTCAATTGTGATGCCAAAGATGCCGAGCTCGGCCGCCTTTTTAATTATCCCGGCGGGGTATTTGCCTTCCTCATCGATCCTGGCCGCTTCCGGCTTTACTACATTGTTGGCAAAATCGCGCACCATGGACTGGAACATCTTCTGTTCCTCGGTTAGCTGGAAATCCATATGTACCTCCTTATAATTTAAATGTTTTAATCAACCAGTTTTTGCCCCAGTGCAAACGCGTCTTTGAGTGCTGTCGGGTGATTTGTTACGGCACCGTAGCTGTCGATGCCCGCTAAAAGCAAATCTCCGGCATATTTGATATCGAGGGTGATACACCAGCTTTTAACCGTGGCCACAGAGCCCTGGAACAGGTTATTATACTTTGTCCCGCCCACCGAAATAAATATGCCCCTGCGCTCCTGATTATTTGTGCCCACGGGCAGTTTCAGCAGGTACTTGACCACCCATAAGGCCTGGCAGCGGTCTATCATGGCCTTTGCCTGAGCGGGAACTCCCATGAAGAATACCGGTGCGGCGAGAATAAAGCGGTCGAACTCACGTAAATCCTGGTGTATCCACTGCATATCATCTTCGATTACACATATGCCGCCTGTCTGTACGCAGCCATCGCAGTGCTGGCAGGGCGCTATCTCGAGGTCGCCAAGAATAATCTGCTTGACCTGTGCGCCCTTGCTGGCGGCTCCGGCGACAGCCTGGTCGAGCAGCCTGTCGGTATTGCCACCTAGACGCGGGCTGGCGGCGATACCGAGGACTTTTAATTTGTTGGGACTTTCAGCGGTGGTCACAGCAGATTGAACCCAAAATCAAAACAAGTAATGATATAATTTTACGCTGGCATTTTGCAATAAGGCTTTATATTGGCTAAAATGTAGCAAATTTTCCCGTATGAGCTTTTGCGAATTATTCCAGAATTAACGAGGAGATGAGAAATGATTAAAGCTGAAATTTTGGATAAAGCCAGGAAAGAGAAGCGTACGCTGCTTACTGAAATTGAATCTAAGGAGCTGCTGAAATCGGCAAAGATCCCCGTGGTGGAAGCGAAGCTGGCAGCATCCAAAACAGGGGCGATGGAACTGGCCAGGAAGACGGGCTTCCCTGTCGCTATGAAGATAGTTTCGCCGGACGTTGTGCATAAAAGCGATTCCGGTGGTGTGAAGCTGGGAGTTGCCAATGTCACACAGGCGGGGAAGGCTTACAGCGAGATACTGTCCAACGTTAAAAAGCATTATCCCAAAGCAAAGATACTCGGAGTATCGGTTCAGAAGATGGCAAGGTCCGGAGTGGAGGTTATTATTGGCATGACCAAGGATGCCCAGTTCGGTCCCGTCATCATGTTCGGCCTCGGGGGCATCCTCGTGGAAGTATTGAAGGACGTTTCCTTCCGCATCGTCCCCATGACCAGGAGGGACGCGGCTGAGATGATATCTGAGATAAAAGGTTATCCTATATTGAAAGGATACAGGGGACAGGAACCGGCCAATATACCATACCTGGAAGACCTCATCGTCAAGGTATCTGACTTCGTGGATAAAAACCCGGAGATCAAGGAGCTCGATCTAAATCCTATTTTCGCCTACAAAGACGGCGCGGTGGCAGTGGATGCCAGGGTCATCTTAGAGCCCGCCTCTTAGCTTCGAATATTGCCACAGTCGTGCGAATGCCCTCGCTGCCCTTTCGGGTGTCGGGAATGCCAGCGTTTTGCCGTCCTGCTGCAGCCCGATGATGGTTTCGGAGTTATATGTACCCGGTAGCGCTGACATGAAAGGCTTTTCCGGATGCCTGTCCACAAGGTTATTCAAGAACATTCGCATCCCCTCACCGACTTTGGGCTGGAAGATTACCTGCATATAAATCGCTCCGCCGAGCTCTTCATCCGAGAGGAGGATATCCATTATGTCCCTCATCACCAGCATCTGGTTGGGATGGCCCATCATAATGGGCCAGTAATCAACCGGGTTGGAGACGTTCAACCAGCCTGGTGCCAGGCTTTCCAGCTTCTCGCCTGTTGCCTTGGATAACTTTGAAATCTCGATTCCCGAATTCTGCAATACATCCATGGCCATGATTCCGGCTCCACCGCTGAAGGTACTTATGGCGACCCTTTTGTTCTTCATAAGCGGTGCGATAGTAAACATTCTGATTGTATCCAGAAATTCCTCTTGTTCGTTCACCCTTATTATACCTGCATTTCTCAGAGCTATATCCCAGAGAGCATCTTTTCCCGCGAGCGAACCAGTATGGGACTGCAATGCTCTGGCACCCTGCTCGCTCCTGCCGGTTTTAAGGGCGACTATGGGCTTCTTCATGGCCACGCGGCGGGCAACCTGCAGGAAACGCGCCGGGTCTTTCATGCCTTCAATATGCAAACCGATGACCTTCACCTCGGGATCGTTTTCGTAATACTCCAGTCCATCGGCGAAGTCGATGTCGCAGTTATTGCCCAGATCGATGCACTTGCCTGTGAACCTGAACTCGGGAAAGCCGTGAAAGAACAGGCCGGTCTGGCAAATTATACCCACGGGATTCTTATCGAGGGCGATACGGGCGAATGAGGAGCTGAAATTGATGAATGCATTGGCCGAACCGAATGTGTTCGGGCCCAGAACCCTTATGCCTGTAGCCTTGATGACATCGAGGATATCGTTATATAGTCTTCGGCCCTCTTCGTCTCTGGCATCATTGAATCCCTGGGCGATAATGCTTGCGCAGACGATTTCCTTTTCGGCGCACTGTCTCAATATGTCGGGAACAGTATTACGAGGAGTCATGATTACAGCAAGGTCCACGGGTTCTTCGATATCCTTCACGCTCGGATAGGCCTTGACACCGGCTATCTCGCTGGCATTCGGGTTCACCGGGTATATCTTGCCCTTATAGCCATAGGAAAGAAGGTGCTCCACCAGGTTTAAGGAGAATTCGCCGCTCTGCCGCGTGGCGCCGATGATGGCAACGGACTGTGGCTCAACGAATTTCTTCATGATTTCGATGGTCTGCATACAGGTTTTCTCCCTTGAAATATAATACGAGGTGAGTAAATAAGTTTAGGCGGGGAAACCTGGCTTGTCAAAGCCACGTTTTTATATGCGGTTCTGCTTGACACTCGATAAAGCGCTTTGTTAGTATAAGACTTCCGCGGGGATATAGCTCAATTGGGAGAGCGCTGCGTTCGCATCGCAGAGGTCGGGGGTTCGAATCCCCCTATCTCCACCAAGAATACCTCATAGTAATAGCTATTTATCCTCTTATATTTTGGCTCCCGGTTTTCCTTTCGTAATATTAATGCTACGCAACTTTGCTGCGCTTGTTTATCAATGCCCTGGTCAGTTGGAAGTCAGTCTCCAGGTTCAACCAGAACCGTGCCGGGATTTCAGGCATGACCTCCTCGAGCTGTAAGGCTGTCTCGGCTGTGATGGCCTTCTTCCCGTTAATGATCTCATTGATCGTGTTTTGTGGCCGCCCCATGCGCTTGGCCAGTTCCTTTTGAGAGACGCCCCGCGCCGCAATCTCCTCGGCGAGGTACTCGCCAGGAGGCACAGCAACATCAGGGTAAGCATCCGTCTTAGTCACCATGGTAATCCTCCACATCTATAATTCGTACTTTGTCCTCTTGTATTTTTTCAATAATAAGTCGATGGTTTCCAGTAAGAGTCATCGAGCATTGTCCTTCTCGGCTCCCTTTCAAGGGGTGTAACCGCAGCGCCCGTAGCCCATAAAGCTGAATGAATTTGTCCGTAGCTCTCAGAACTGCCAGCCGCTGGATATACTTCCGGCCGATTGGAACACCGAAAAGTCGGCTAGCCTCCGAGAGACTCACACTTGCGTCGACCAGGTGCTTCGATGAAAACTCTATGTTCACCCTTACACCCTATGGGTGTATAATACTTCAGTATATTCAATGTTGTCAAGCCCTCTTTTCGTTGACATTCTACTCACCAGGCTGTATTCTGTAGTAAGATAGTTGGAAAGTAAGACAGTAGGAGATAGTTATGGCAGAGCTAGTTCAGTTACGTAAGAAGGCACAACTGACGCTTCCACAGTCGGTAAGGGAGAAGCTTGGTATAGAAGAGGGTGACTTCATGGATATTCAAGTGAGAAATGGTGAGATTGTACTTAAGGTAAAAAAACTGGTTGACAAGGAACAGTCCTGGTTTTGGACCGAACGCTGGCAGCGGGGCGAAAAGGAAGCCGAAGAGGATATCCGCGTCGGCCGTGTTCATAACTTCCCTGATGCCAAGTCATCTATAACTTTTCTTCATAACCAGGCTGAGCGTAAACATAGCAGGACTGGTAAGAACAGGAGCTAATGGCTATTGAACTTACCGAGCGGTTTGTGCAGCAGTATTCCCAACTCCCCAATACAATAAAGCGGGAAGTAGATAAAGCCCTGATATTTCTTGATGCTGATTTCCGGCGACCTGGACTACGCAGTCACCCCATAGAGGGCGCTGCTGGCATGTTTGAAGCCTATGTTGACCGGAAATATCGAATGACGTTTGAGCGCCGCGGTGATACCTTTGTGATGCGCAACGTTGATAATCACGATGAATGTTTGAGAAATCCGTAAGACTTTGGGCCAGCCTATATCAATTGTTGCAAAACCGGAATCAGTTGCTTCTTCGTCGGCTAGTCCCCGGATAATCAGGTCTGCCACTGCCTGGTTCATGGTTTCATAATTGTTAATTTATATTTGACTTGTCATATAATTATCTAAAGTCTGGCTTTGTCCCAAGGAAGAAATAAATTGAAGCAGTTAAAACACAGCGTATTTGAGGCTATTGGCAATACACCGCTGGTGGAGTTGCGGCACCTTGATGGCATTAACCCTGAAGTGAAGATCTATGCCAAGCTGGAGGGCTGCAATCCGGGTGGCTCCGTTAAGGACCGGCCGGCTTATTACATGATCATAAAAGCCGAGGAATCGGGACAGCTAACTAAAGATAAAATAATTGTCGAGCCGACATCGGGCAACACGGGAATCGCCCTGGCAATGATAGGCTCTGCCAAGGGATACAAGGTCAAGCTCTTCATGCCGGAATGCGTGAGCACCGAGAGGCAGATCTGCCTGCAGGCCTTCGGCGCGGAAGTCGTCCTTACACCGGCAAAAGAAAGTACGGACGGTGCCATCCGCAGGGCCAGGGAATTCATCGATAGAGAACCCGGCAAATATTACATGCCCAACCAGTTCGATAACCCGTACAATTTGCTTTCGCACTACGAGACGACTGGCCCCGAGATTTTTCAGCAGACCGACGGGGAAGTTGATGTTTTTATAGCTGGCCTGGGTACGTCGGGAACACTGATCGGCACCGGCAAATACCTGAGAGAGAAGAAGCCGAAAGTCAAGGTGGTCGCAGTCGAACCGACGGAGGGGCACACCATCCAGGGCTTGAAGAACATGAAGGAGTCAATTATCCCCAAGATATATGATCCCGGGGGTTTCGATGAGAAGATTATAATAGAGGACGGGGAAGCGTTTGAGATTACCAGGCTGCTGGCTACCAGAGAAGGGATTTTCGTTGGCATGTCCAGCGGTGCTGCTGTGGCCGGCGCTATGCAGGTGGCAAAGCAGATGGACCGTGGCAATATAGTGGTGATACTGCCGGACCGTGGCGATAGGTACCTCAGCACCACGCTTTTCCGTTCCGTCTGTGCCAAGTGCCCGCCTTAATAAGCGTTAATATCTGCACTTCGTGTTAGCATAGGCTATTTTAATCAGGGAAAATTACGAGGAGGCATGTGTCATGGGTAAGATCTACGGCGGCCATCTTGTTGCCAGGTATCTCAAGCAAGTTGAAGGGGTTGACACTATATTCGGGTTGAGCGGGGGACATATCGACCGGATCTTCGACTGCGTCGCCAGCAACTCAACCTTATTCAGCAGCATGAGGGCGCTGGGAACGGGCGGAACGCTGAGCATGGTGGGTATCGGGAAGGACGTGAAGCTCGATCTCACCCCGCTGTGGCTCAAGCTCCAGACGATCAAGGGCGCGTATTCTTCCGGCTATGTAAATTACAACGGTGAGAAGAGGCATATCTTTGAAATAGCCTCCGAGATGCTGAAGCAGAAAAAGATACAGCTCGAGGCCATGGTGACGCATACTTTTAAGCTTGAAGATTACCGCCAGATGATCGAGGTTAATCTGCATAAGGGAAAATACAAGGCTTTAAAGACCGTGGTGGCGTTCGATTAAGCTGTCATCGCGAGCTTACAGGTGGCTATTTCAGGACTTTACCCTATTCGATTTAATAATGCATCTCAAGTTGCTCTCAGGGATTTACACCTGAGATAACACTTGTACTGCACCCTACTAATAAAAAACCTACCATCTGCAGATGGCCGGTTTCTAAGTTAGCTTATTAGTATTTAGGTGGCCAACTCTTAGTCGCCACTTGTAAATTAAGCCTTATTAAATTGATCCCTACAATCAAAATGTACCCTTGTTAACATAAAATTGCAAATGCAAGGGTCTAAGGACCGTTAACCAGGCTGACCCTTTGCAAGCAAATCAGCTATATGAATCACCCTGATCGGGCTATTTTTCTTGTCCAGCCCGCCCCGCAGTTGCAGCACACAGGCTGTACAGGCAGTGACGACCGTATCGACGCCCGTGGCCTCGATATTGGCCAGTTTGCGCTTGAGTATCGAGCCGCATAGCTCTGGATGGGTCAATAAAGCGTCGCCTCCGAAGCCGCAGCAGGCATCCGAATCGTTCATCTCCACAAGCTGGTAACCTGCCCTGTCTATAAGCTGCCTGGGCTCCGCAAAGATGCCAAGGCCGCGCTTGAGGTGGCAGGGGTCGTGATAGGTTACCTTTTGGTCCCTTGACGGCTTCTTTTCTCCTACCGGGGAAAGCTCGTTCATTAATTGAGAGAAATCGTGCACTTTTTCGGACAACGCCTTAGCTTTTTTATTTAACTCGAGATCGGTCGAGGTCAAAACCGGGTATTCGTTCTTTAACATAACAGCACAACCGGGGCAGACGGTCACGATATAGTCAGGTTCTATTTCGGATAGGGCGTGTATATTGTGTTTTGCCAGGCTGAGCGCTGTCTTGAAATCACCTGAAAAATAAGCAGGCGCTCCACAGCATGCCTGCCCCATCGGGTAATAGGGCGCGGCCCCGTGCCAGTTGAGCACCTTGATAATGTTTTCGCCCAACTCCGGGTAAGCATAGTTGGTCACGCACCCTGCGTAGAAAGCGACTTTCGACTTCGTCCCTGATGCTGGTGATGAGAATGGTGTCATGCGGTTGCGAAGCAGGTTGGAGGTGATCCCGGGCAGGCTGATGGTATCGGTGATATTTCTGAGCGGATAGGGCAGCTTCCTGATTATCGAATCAGCATCAACAAAAGGCCGCTGCAGGGTAGCGCAGGCTTTAACGGCGCTATCCAGCCGGTCAGGGTGTTTCAATATGCCTCCGTAGACTATTTTCTTGCCGAGTGACAGGCCCTTTTCATGTACATGCTTGCCTTTCAATTCCCTTATAAGCCGCGGTATGTCGATGCCGGCCGGGCATACCGCTCTGCAGGCCATGCAGCCCATGCACATCTCGGAAAGCTCGTGAGCGCGATCGGCATCATGGAAGAAGGCAGTCAGGATGGTTCCTATCCCGCCCTGGTATATATGGCCGTATACCTGCCCCGCTACCGATGCAAAGACGGGGCAGACATTGAGGCAGACGCCGCATTTAATACAATAGAGTGCTTCCCGGAATTCCTTCGATTCCCGCAGCTCATTGCGCCCGTTATCCACCAGGACTATGTGAAGCTCGTGCGGCCCCTGCCCGCCCGGTAGGTGTATACCTGAGACTGTGCCGGAACTACTAAGGCCGGTGATAAAGGAGGTGTACACGGTCATCTTGGTGCCGACGCAGCTCCTGCTTAGCAGCCTGAGAATAGCGTTAGCATCTTCAAAGTCATAGACAAGCTTTTCAATCCCCACCAAGGCAACATACAGGGGCTTGAGCGTGGTCACGATCTGGCCATTCCCCTCGTTGGTCAGGATAACCAGCGTGCCGCTTTCAGCTATGCACATGTTGGCACCGGAGATGCCCATATCAGCATCGATATACGACTGCCTCAGCGTCTCGCGCACTGTATTCAGCAATTGCTGGGAACCGGTGCTTACCTCTTTGCCTGTATACTGAGAAAAGAGGCTGGCGATCTGCTCGACAGTTTTGTGGATGGATGGCCCCACGATATGCGCCGGCCTTTCGCCGGCGAGTTGCACTATCCTTTCACCGATATCCGTCTCGTCTACCCTGATTCCCGCGTGCTCGAGATATTCCCTGAGGTCGATCTCCTCGGTCAGCATAGACTTGGATTTCACGATATGCTTGACATTGTGGTCCCGGGCAACCTTGAGAACGTAGCTGTTTGCATCATGCGCATCTTTGGCTTCGTAGACCTTTGCCCCCGCGACCGTTGCATTTTCCTTGAACCGGTCGATCAATCCCGGCAGGTCGTCAATGGCCTTCTCCTTCCGACTGTGAAGGTCCTGCCGCAGGGCTTCAAAATCGATGCCGGTCATGCCGAACTGGCGGCCGAACCTGGTGAGGGCGGTGAAGCGGCTCAATGCCGCCTGCAGGTTCTCGTCTGAGAGGGCTCTTTTTATGTGCTTTTTTACTTTTGCGGCCATGATTTACCTGGTAGCTTACTATTATTTAACTAAACAGGCATTGGATCTACTCTTTGTTAATCAGCAGGATGTGCTCCTCGGCGGGGCCCTGTGCCCGGGTAAAAATGGCCCCGGGGATATCGGCGGTCGTATTCCTTCCCGTGAGGTAGGTAATAAACGTGGGGACCTTGTGTCCGGGCAATCCGCCGTTCCCGGATTTGATCCTGTCAGCAGCCTCTGCCAGGTTGGATACAATGCAATCGCCTTGCAACAGGGTCAAATGCAGGCGCGGCAGGGCCGCAGACAGGCGGGCATTCCCCTCGTTTTCCAGTGTAACAAGCGTGCCTGTTTCCGCGATGCCGAAGTCGGCCTGGGTAATTCCCAGGTCGGCATTGATGTAGGCATCCTTGAGGGCACGGCGTGCTGCAACCAGAATGGCTTCGGGTTCGGCTGCTACCTTGTCACCGGTAGCAGAAGAGACAAGCCCGGCAACCTGCTCTAAGGGCACTGCCTTTCCCTGCGACAGATCCAATATCCACCGCACGATTTGCGTTTCGGTGACTTTGACGCCGTTCTTTTCCAGGTGCTCGCGGAGTCCCAGGCGGGCTGCCAGCTCAGAGCCGGATTTAACCACGACTTTAATATCTTTATCCTGGATTAGTTTAAGAATGTAACTCAGGGCTTCTTCTTTTGTATTGGCCACATATACCTGCGGGCCGAGCATGGAAGCCTCGTTTTTGAATTTCTCTATTAATTCTTTATTTACAGTCATATCAACCTCGCCGATTCTAAAATATCAGAGGCCCCGAGTAATATTTGCAATCACAACTGTGGTCATGAGTTGCCTCCCTGTTGTAATTACAGGTCAAGAGCAAAAACAATTGCCTTTGCTACCAGGGCCATTTTATCATCCGGTATGGCAGTGATCCGCTCAGTTAACCTGGATTTAGGAATTGTAAGAATATTATCCAGGTTTACCACGCATGTTGCGGGCATGCCGTCTTCTTTTCCAAGCGGGACTTCAACGGGAATATGGCGGATGGTGCGTGTAATCACAGCTACAGTCACCGAGGTTCTCACCGTATATGCGGCATCCCTGGAAAGTAAAAGGACCGGGCGCTTGCCAACAGGTGCTGGCAGTTCAGCCCACCATACCTCGCCACGGTGCATTTACCATGACTCCCCGGGCAAGATTTCACCTATTACTTTTAATTGAGCTTTACTCACCTCAGCGTCTTCAGGAATTTTTTTATACCCATTCCGATAGAGCCTGTCTAACTCTTCTCGCTCTACCAGTTTGAGGTAGTAAGCGCAGGCCTCGCGAATTAACTCTGATCGTGCCTTACGTTGCTTTTTAGACACTGTGTTCAAATCTTTTAACAGCAACTCATCTACAGGAACCTGTATTACTTTCTTACTCATATATAATACCTAAATTAATGTGTAATCATTTTATATATGAATGTATATAATGTCAACCGTCCTGATCATGCGCTAACCTCCGCTTAAAATTGATCTGGGATAAGATGTGTAAAACTGGTTTATACCTTTGAAAACAGCTTGATGCCCTCGATTATAGTGGAGGGGACGAGATCCCACACCGCCGACATCTCGGCGCCCATGCCATAGCCGCACTTATCGCATATCTTCTCATCATGCCCGGGGCAGTATGGATATCTCTTGCCGTCAGGTAGTACGAAATCGGTAATCCAGCAGCGCTGTGTATATTTGTTATCACGCAGACGCTTTAATCCCTCTGTAGAATTGATGATGGGGAATCCCTTCTTCTTATACGCAATGAGCCAGTCAACCACCTGGTGGCGCTTTTCCCAGGGAAGGAACATGTCTTCGGTGCCGGCATGAGGAGTGTGGAAACTGACCGATATGCCCCTGATATTCGGCACTTTTGAGACGGTATCAATAAATTCAGGCAGGCATTCCCAGTTCAGCACGTTGGCCACAAAGTTAACGCTGATGTGCGGGTAATTCGATTCGCTAATGTTCTTCATTGCTAAATCGTAAGCGCCTTCGCCCCTGATCAGGTCGTGATATTGCCTCGTGCCGTCGAGGCTGACGAAAATACGGTCGGTGCTGCTGTTGGGTATGGGCAGTGTCCCGTTGGTGCTGTAGCTTGTGGAGATGAAACCCATTTTCCCGGCCTCTTTGACGATGTCTTCCAGGACAAGATCACCATCGTGCCAGAGCAAAGGTTCCCCACCCTCAAAGGTGACCATGCGTGAGCCCGCGTCATAGCACTGCTTAAGTAAGTCTTTTACCTTGCTGAACGGGAAGTCTTCCATCTCCAGGAGGCCGTCCGAGGTAGCCCTGGCGATAGCGCAGTGCCTGCATACGAGGTTACAGCGGGAGGTTATAAAGACCACCGATTGCAGCGGCATCTGCCTGCCAAGGAAACGGCATTTGAAATACCAGCCAGCGTAATTAAAAAGCTCGCGCATATCAGTACCTTTTTAAAATATTAGCTCAATAGCGTAGGCAAGAAAAACGAGGAGCGTAAAAGCGATGAGCAGGTTGCGCGCCTGGCGCCAGGGTATGAGGAACCAGTCATGCCCCTCCAGCATCTGTTCCATGGGGCCCATCCACCAGCGGGCCTGGATCTGGTCATACCTGCCGTCTTTGAGCTTGAATGTACTCTGTACCAATCCGATTGCCATGGGCAGGCTCAGAAAGACCAGCAGTGTATATAGGGGTAATATGCGTAATATTACCCCATAAACGACGATACCGAAGGCAAGCGTAAGCAGAACCGGCACGAGGTTTACCGCCCTGCGCCGGTTGCCGAGTATGGCAACCAGCGTTTTTTTATTGACCGCAGCATCCGGTTTGTAATCCATGATGGAATGTACGAATAGTATAAGGCCAACCAGTACACCTACCGGGATCGATATGAGGACTGCTTCCCAGCTAAAGCTACCGCTGACGGCGTAATAGGTGCCCAGGCAGATACCCGGGCCCATGGCTGCGCTAACCACCAATTCCCCGAGTCCGTGATAAGAAAGGCTTATTGGAGGCATGGAATAGAAGAAGCATATTAAAGCACCGATAGCGGCGATTGCGGCAACAGGCCAGCCGGACTTTATTGTAAGGAATATGCAGGCTGCTATCCCCAGGGCAAACAGGCCAAGCGATGCATAAAGCAGGTGATTCAGTTTAATATCGCCGTTTAAGACGTAACGGGCCTTGACGGTGCGGATAGGGTCGGAGTTCGCATCCTGTACCCTATCCCTTAAGGAAGAACCCCCGATTTTAAGGTCGGCATAGTCGTCCAGCAGGTTTGTACCCAGATGGACAACGATTATCCCCAGGAAAGCTATGATAAAATAGAGTAAATTGAATTTATCGTGGACAAAGGCCAGCAGGCCGCCCAGTAAACAGGGCACGGCTGAGTTCGGAAGGGCAACCCATCGCGCTGAATCCCACCATATTTTAACCTTGTTTGTCGCTAGCTGATAGTACTGTGGCACCCTGATAATATATGCCCCTGAGCCTGTAGCTGTCAAAGCTAAAGCACGGCATGGTGCGGGTTACCTGCTAAAATATTCAGAAAGTAAATGGCAGAAATTATTAACACGAAGATATTTTTAACCGACGGTGAGTTTGAGGAGCTGTTTGGTTTGGAGATTGCCCGCCTTGTCCGGGTACTAAATGAAACTGCGATGCAGGTTTGCCCGCCGTGCAACGGCAGGTGCTGCAAGCACATAGGCTGCATATTCTACTCGGAAAAATTCAGTGCCTGCCCAATTTTCGAGATAAGGCCGAGGGAGTGCCGCTATCATTTCTGCAATGATGTTTTTATCAAGGCCCCGCTCAGCAAAGAGGAAAAGGAGATGATGGTTAAGCCTGTGGAGGAGCTTGTCTGCGGGGATAAAGGCAAGATCGCCAGGTTGTTCTTCCTCTTCCCCGAGTTCCCCCTGGATGAGAAAGGGTTGGATTCAATGGGCGTTAAGGAAGGGGTGGAGCATATTAAGAAAACGTTTGAAGAGGGCAAACTCGACGAGAGCAGCACCTTCACATTATTGAGAGGACTGTGTAATAAATAGACTTCCTCGTAAGAACCGTCTATTTCTTAACCAGGATCATGTCAAAGATATATTTCTTAATTCTGGCTGTATATTCGCGGTAGACAAAAGCTGAATTATCTATGACATATTGCTCCATGAGGCCAAGTATTGTCGCGACGAAAAAAGGGGAGAGAAAATGCTCGTCCATCTCAACAAAGACACCCTTCTCTTTCCCTTCCTTCAAAATCGAGTAACATGCCTCACGGTAGCCGCGGTAGAGCTTGCCGAGGATCCCGCGCATACGCTCATTAAATTTGATCTGGGTCATAAAGTCAAAAATGACATGCAGATATTCGCGCTCACTTTCTACAAGCTCAAAGGCCTGGTCCATATAGATCTCCAGTTTTTGCTTCGGGTCCACCACGGATTCGGTCGTTTTTTCGAGTGATGAACGAATATTTTGCTGCATCTCCCGGAGAAGTGTAACCAGCATGTTCTCTTTATCTTTAAAGTAATGATGAATCAGCCCCGAAGATACGCCTGCTCTTTTGGCGATGTCCATCATGGTAAAGTTATAATACCCTTTTTGGGCGATCACCTCGTATGCAGCCCTGGTGATCTGCCGTTTTCTCATATTGGCTATTTGTTTGCCCCTCTGGGCACGGTTAAGTTTTATATGCCTTTTCGCTGCGACCTTCGTATTTACAGCCTTCTTTCTCTCTGCCATCATTCAACCTCGCGAAATTTTGTGCCCAAAGTATAAAACTAATTGAATAATCAATCAATTAGCGGCCGCTGGACATTTCCACGTTGCTATGTAAAAATAAGCCACGCAGACTAACGCTGGGAGGACTGGCCGATGAGAAACATAATTACCTTTATGCTTTTGTTCCTGGTTTTACTTTCGGGATGCATAACTGCGGCGCCAGCTGAAAAGCTGCGCGTTATAACGGAGGAGTCGCCTCCCTTCAACTTCACAGACGAAAGGGGCAATATCACGGGCCAATCCACCGAGGTAGTGCGCGAGATACTTAAGAAACTGGGGAGTGAGTCAAACATCGAGGTAATGCCCTGGTCACAGGGCTACAACCTTACTCAAAAAGAGCTAAACACTGTGCTCTATTCCACCAGCCGTATCCCCCTGCGGGAGAACCTGTTCAAATGGGTAGGGCCGATCGGTTTCGCCGATAATTGGTTCTATGCAAGGCAGGGTAGCGGGATAAAAATAGCCAGCCTTGAAGATGCCAAAAAAGTAAAATCTATAGCGGTCTACCGCGACGATTCCAATCACCTGTACCTGGCCGCTCAAGGGTTTACCAACCTGGACATAAATGAAAACAACGGCGGGTGCATCAAGAAGCTGGTGGAGGGCAAGGTAGACCTGTGGCTGGGCCCTGCCGAAGGGCTTCATTTTATTGCCTATGGCATAGGCGTAAACCCTGCCGAAGTAGTAGCGGTAAAGTACGTGCGCCGGTCAGACAAGTACATTGCCTTCAACAAGGCAGTGTCTGATGGTGTTGTACAGAGCTGGCAGAAGTCGCTGGATGGGCTTAAGCAGGATAAAGGTGCGGACGGTTTGAGCACTTACGAACGGATAACGACAAGCTACACGGTACCGCAGTACGTGAAGGACGCTGTTTCACCGCAGGTGGTAATCCAGCTGGTGGAAAAGACTGCTAAAGACGTTGCCAGTGATACCAGCGGAACGTTCCGTAAAATCAATGCGGGAGAGCATCCCTACCGTGATAAGGATAATTCCCAGCTCTATGTCTATTTATATGATACAAATGTCGTACAGCCTGCTAATGCCGATAACCCGGCAACGGTAGGACGCAGTTTCAAGGGCGTTCCCGATATAGCCGGCAAACTCTTCCGCGACCGGATAGTAGAAGGAGCGTTGAAAGATGGCTCGGGATGGGAAGACTACGTATTCACCATACCGGGGAAAATCGGCATTTTTTACAAGTCGGCCTATTATAAGCTCGTTACGGGGAGTGACGGCAAGCAGTACGTAGTCTGCTCGGGGCGTTACAAAGACAAGCCCTGACAAAACTGGTGCCGGTACAGAGTCTATTCTAATTGAATAATGAGCCTGGAGAGATAGTTTGTACGTTCCCACACATGGTGCTATAATCAGGCAAAATTCGCATGGCTGTATTAGTTCTGCGCATTCCCCATAATAGACCCCCATCTCATAAAGCATTCCTGCCAAGGAGGTCATGATGGAACCGAAGATTGGCGTATATGTGTGTCATTGCGGCAGCAACATCGCGGGTACTGTTGATGTAGAGAAGGTAGCTGAATTCGCCAGAAGCCTGCCCGCCGTGGTCGTTTCGCGCGATTACAAGTTCATGTGTTCCGACCCGGGACAGGATTTGATTAAAAAAGACATCAAGGAACTCGGCGTCAACAGGGTCGTTGTGGCCTCATGCTCACCCCAGATGCATGAGCCAACCTTCAGAAGGGCGGTGCAGGAAGGCGGGATCAACCCTTACTATTTCGAGATGGCCAACATACGCGAGCATTGTTCCTGGGTGACCGAGTCACGCAAGGAGGCTACCGAAAAGGCCAGGGCGCTCGTTAGCGCTGCGGTGAGGCGCGTTTACTACCATCAGCCACTTGAAAACAAGGAGGTTCCTGTACATCCCGACACACTCGTCGTCGGCGGCGGCATAGCCGGCATCCAGGCTGCGCTGGAAATAGCCAATTCGGGGCACAAAGTTTACCTGGTTGAAAAGGAGCCCAGCATAGGCGGCCACATGATGCAGCTTGATAAGACGTTCCCCACGCTCGACTGCTCCGCCTGTATCCTGACACCCAAGATGAGCATGGTAGGCGCGCACCCGCTCATAGAGCTGCTTACCTACAGCGAGATAGACTATGTATCGGGTTACGTAGGCAACTTCAGGGTCAAGATCAGGAAGAAGGCAAGGTATGTGGACATCGATAAATGTAATGGCTGCGGTACCTGTATGACCAAGTGCCCGGTAAAAATAGATAGCGAGTTCGACGAAAAACTCTCTAAAAGAAAGGCAATTTACACCCCATTTGCACAGGCTGTCCCCAATGTGACGGTGATCGACAAGGAGCACTGCACCTACTTTCTCAAGGGAAAATGCCGTGCCTGCGAGAAGTTCTGCGAACGGAACGCCATTAATTTCCAGCAGGAAGACGAGGTAGTAGATCTTGAGGTCGGCAACGTCATACTTACAACGGGGTTCAAGCTCTTCGACCCGACACCGATGAAAGAATATGGCTACGGCCGGTTGGACAACGTCATGACCAGCCTCGAATTCGAGCGCATGGTCAACTCGGCGGGGCCGACAACCGGCAAAATACTCTTGAAAAACGGGAGTGAACCGAAGAGCGTCGCGCTCATCCACTGCGTTGGCAGCCGCGATGAGAAATATCATGCTTACTGCTCGCGCGTCTGTTGCATGTACGCCATGAAATTCGCCCACCTGGTGACCGAGCACATCCACGGAGCCAGGGTCTACGAGTTCTATATCGATATAAGGAGCTTCGGCAAGGGATACGAGGAGTTCTATAACAGGGTACAGAAAGAAGGGACGGTTTTCTTCAGGGGCAGGCCAGGCGAGGTTACCGATGTTGCCAACACAGCGGAGGAAAAGGGCAAACTGGTTGTCCAGTTTGAAGACACTCTCGTCGCAAAGCAAATGAGGCTTCCGGTTGATATGGTGATACTGTGCTGCGGCATCGAGGCACAGGCCGATGCACAGGAAGTGGCGCACAAATTCAATATCTCCTGCGGCAAAGAGAACTTTTTCACGGAAAAGCATCCCAAGCTTGATCCTGTGGCAACGATGACCGACGGTATATTCATCGCCGGCTGCTGCCAGGGTCCCAAAGACATCCCCGATACCGTGGCCCAGGCATCTGCAGCGGCAGCGCGTGTTCTGGCGCTGATTAGCAAGGGCAAGGTCGAGATCGAGGCCGACACGGCGTTCATAGACGAGGATAAGTGTTCCGGCTGCAGGGTCTGTAATTTACTATGCCCGTACAATGCCATTTCATATGTTGAGAAAGACAAGATCTCACGTATCAACGAAGCATTATGTAAAGGGTGCGGCACGTGCGTGGCCGGCTGCCCCAGCGGAGCCATTACACACAGGCACTTTACCAACGAACAGATCAACGCGGAACTGGAAGGTATCCTGGTTTAATTAGAACTCGCTTTAGAAATCGTGTATTAAGGAGAAACAGGCATGGAAAAGAACGGACACGCGACCTTTTTGGACGAAGTAGCGAGTATACCGGCCTGCGATAAAATCAACGAATGCATCCAGTGTGGGGTTTGCAGCGGTTCCTGCACTACAGCGGAGCATTGGGAACATCCTCCACGCAAAGTCATCGCCATGGTGCGTGCGGGCATGAAAGACGAGTTACTGAAAAGCAATTCTGTCTGGTTTTGCGTATCGTGCTACCTCTGCACCGCCCGCTGTCCACGCGATATAAAGCCAGCCAGCATCATGCACGGGCTCGAATCCATTGCACTGAGGGAAGGTTATAAGCCTCCCACCAGTACCACCACGATGTACCGCACCTTCGCCGACTCAATTGTACAATATGGTCGCGTCTACGAATTCGGCATGATGTTCAACTATTTCCTCAAGACTAACCCGTTTGCGGCGTTGAAAATGCTACCCATGGCGCTCAGTTTATTGACACACAGGCGGATGCCTCTCACTCCCAAAAAGGTCAAAGGAAAGGATGAACTGAATACGATACTCAACAAATTAGCTTCAGGAGGTGGCCGGTGAGATACTACGCTTATTACCCGGGCTGCTCTATGGAAGCCACCGGGGCTCCAGTTGAAGAATCGATCAAAGCTATTGCCAAACCCCTGGACATTGAACTGCTTGAGCTTGAAGACTGGACCTGTTGCGGCTCATCTCCTTTCAGCGGTGTTAATAAAGTTAAGGCAGTGGGTATCACAGCGCGCGTGCTGGCGCAGGCAGAAAAAACGGGGTTGGATCTTGTCACTCCCTGTAGCTCGTGTTATACCATACTTCGTGAAGCCAATGACCTCATCAAAGAGGATCACAAACTGGCAGAAAAGGTTCGCGGAGCTCTTTCCGCCGTCGGGCTTTCTTACAACGGCACGGTTAAAGTCCGCCACATAATTGAGGTCATTTACCATGATATCGGCCCTGACAACCTCGCCTCGAAGGTAGTCCGCCCGCTGACCGGGCTAAAAGTGGCATGTTACCATGGTTGTCAGCAGGTACGCCCCGATTACGGGCTCGATGATTCGGAGTTGCCCGACTGGATTGACAGGCTGGCCAAAAGCCTGGGTGCGGAGCCGGTGAACTTTCCTCTCAAAGCCCGCTGCTGCGGCAGTTCGCTGGTCATTTCTGAATCCGACATGGCGCTTGACCTGATCCATAAGCTTCTGCAGAATGCATTGGATAACGGGGCTCAATGCATGATTTCAACGACATGTCCCCTGTGCCACACGGCGCTCGATGCATACCAGATGCTGGTAAACAGCAAATTCAAGGCCGGCTTCAATATGCCGATCATCGCCATAACGCAGCTCATTGGAATTGCCCTCGGCCTGGACTTCAAAGCAGCAGCGCTTGGAGGTAATATCGTTTCCCCTAAGAAGCTACTGAAACCTTACTTCTCAGCCAGGCCGCAAGAGGTAAAAGTTGAATCTCCCGCCTAGGCGTTTTTCCCTCGTATGAAAAAGATAATCCTGGGCCTGGGCAATCCTATAATCGGTGACGATGGCGTGGGCTTCCGTGTAATAGAGGCTCTTCAAAATTTACCCCAACGCAAAGATACGACAATAATTGCCACCGATGTTTCAGGTCTTGCCATTCTGGATTACCTTGTCGATTACGATGAGGCTATCATCATAGATGCCATACAGACTATAGGAGGAAAGCACGGAGACATTTATCGGCTTATACCCGATGACTTCCGAGTGACCAAGCATTCAGCGTCTCCTCACGATGTGGACTTCCCCACCGCGCTTGAGATCGGCCAAATACTCAAGCTTAAATTACCTCGCAAAATAAGCATTATCGCCATTGAAATCCCGGATGCGTACGAATTTTCACAGGAATTGACCTCTGAGGTAAGCGATGCTGTCCCCCTGGCAGCTCAAATGGCGAGGGACATCCTCAACGAGCGCACCGTCACTAAAGAGTCCTGAAAACCCTCAGCTTAATTTAAGTGCGATCCCTGATAACCCGAAGCAGATTTTGTTTGCATCGTGGGTAACCAGTATAATATTCCCTCGAGCCAATTGCATAAGTGTAATCTATGACCGCAAGAATAATCAGTGGTTCAGAAGTAGCAGCCACGATACGCCAGGAACTTAAACAGCGTGTATCGAGGCTACAACGGCATGGGAAAATCCCCTGCTTCGGCGTTTTGCTGGTGGGGGATAACCCCGCCTCTATCTCCTACGTGACATCCAAGGAAAGGGGGGCCCGGGAAATCGGCATGCGTGAAAGCACCATCCGCATGCCCGCCAATACAACCGAACTGAAGATTATCCGGACAGTCGAGGAGCTAAATACCAATCCGGATATCGATGGCATACTTATCCAGCTACCGCTGCCAGCACACATAAACGCGGAAACGGTGCTTAACCTTATCTCTCCCGAAAAAGACGTTGACGGATCTCATCCCACAAATCTGGGCAAAATATTGCGCGGAGAACCCTGCCCGCTCCCATGCACTCCACACGGCGTACAGCAACTGCTTGTACGCAGCGGCTATGATCCCGGGGGGAAGCACGTGGTCATATGCGGGCGCAGCAGCCTCGTGGGGAAACCCCTTGCCGCCATGCTGATGCAGAAGGAAAAAGGGGCAAATGCCACGGTGACGGTCGTCCACACCGGCACAAAGGATATGGCTTATTTTACGCGGCAGGCTGATATACTTGTGGCTGCCATGGGTAGCCCGATGTATATTACCGCCGAAATGGTCAGGGAGGGTGCCGTAGTTATAGACGTGGGTGTAAACCGAGTCGAGGATAAGACTAAAGAAAGGGGCTACCGCCTGGTAGGCGACGTTGACTTTGAAGCCGTTAAAGAGAAGGCATTGGCGATCACACCTGTGCCGGGGGGCGTGGGCCCCATGACTGTCACCATGCTGCTGCAGAATACCATAGAAGTCGCCGAACGAAAACTAGGAATTCGATAAATTTCAGGGAAATCCACTGGTTGAACCCGGAGAGCAAAGACATGCCATATAACCCGTTAATAATGAGCGACTGGCAGATAGCCGAAGAAGCCGAGAAGAACATGCCTCAGCCCGGCGACTGGGCGCAAAGATTAAACCTGGAGAAGGACGAGGTAATCCCCTATGGCAAGGTCGCCAGGTTAAACTACGCCAAAATCATGCAGCGCCTTAAGGACAAGCCCGACGGGAAATATATCCAGGTGACCGGTATTACTCCCACTCCGCTGGGAGAAGGAAAGAGCACCACCACCTGCGGGATTCTGGAAGGCATGGGCAGGCGCGGTTTAAACGTGGGCGGCTGCATCAGGCAACCATCCGGTGGACCGACTATGAACATCAAAGGCACAGCCGCCGGTGGCGGCAACGCCCTTCTCATACCCATGACCGAGTTCTCCATGGGCCTTACCGGAGATATCAACGATATAACCAATGCTCACAACCTCGCCCTGGTGGCGCTTACGGCCCGCATGCAGCATGAGCGGAATTACGACGACAGAAAGCTTAGCACATTGTCCGGCATGAAGCGGCTGGATATTGATCCTACACGGGTTGAAATGAGCTGGGTCATGGACTTCTGCGCTCAAAGCCTGCGCAATATCATCATCGGCATCGGCGGCAAAATGGACGGCTTCACCATGCAATCAAAATTCACCATCGCCGTAAGCTCCGAATTGATGGCATTGCTGGCAATAGTCAGGGACCTGGCTGACCTGCGCCACCGCATGGACAGGATTACCGTGGCTTATAACAAACACGGCGATCCGGTCACAACAGGTGACCTGCAGGTAGGAGGCGCCATGACTGCACTCATGCGCAACACCATCAATCCCACACTCTGCTGTACCGCCGAGTACCAGCCTCTTATGGTACATACAGGTCCCTTCGCTAATATTGCCCTGGGTCAATCGTCCATTATCGCCGACAGGATCGGCCTCAAGATGTTCGACTATCATGTAACAGAGAGCGGTTTTGCGGCTGACATAGGATTTGAAAAATTTTGCAACGTAAAATGCCGCCTCAGCGACCTGAAACCAAACGCGTCCGTCCTTGTTACCACGGTACGCGCCCTCAAGATGCACGGCGGTGGTCCATCCGTGGTGGCAGGCCTGCGCATACCGGATGAATACACACGGGAAGACCTGGGTCTTCTGGAAAAAGGTATACCCAACATGCTGCATCATATTAAAATCATTCAGGAAGCGGGGGTCAATCCCGTGGTCTGCGTTAATGTATTCCATACCGATACAAAGGAAGAGATCGACATGGTCAAGCGCGCGGCCGAGCAGGTTGGAGCGCGCTGTGCCATATCCAGGCACTGGGAATTCGGCGGAGAAGGCGCGCTCGAGCTTGCAGATATGCTAAAAGAGGCCTGCGAAGAGGAAAGTGAGTTCAAATTCCTGTACCCGCAGGAGATGAAGCTCCGTGACCGGGTGGATAAAATTGCCCGCGAGGTTTACGGGGCCAACGGAGTTAGGTGGTCGACGTCCGCAGAATCGAAGGCTAAGCTGCTGGAAGCTGACCCTGAATTTGATGACTACGCCACTATTATGGTGAAGACACATCTGAGCCTCAGCCATGATCCCACCCTCAAAGGCGTGCCCGGAGGGTGGATCCTGCCCATACGTGACATCATGATCTACTCGGGGGCCAGGTTCCTTTGCCTTTTCGCAGGTGAAGTCAGCCTGATGCCGGGCACAGGATCCAACCCGGCCTTCCGCAGGATAGATATCGATCCGCTAACCGGCAAGGTACACGGCTTATTCTAACCGCCAGCATTTACATGAAGCTCTCTGACTTCGACTACGATCTGCCTCCTGGATATATTGCGCAACATCCCCTGAAAAAGAGGGATAGCTCCCGGTTGATGCTGCTGAACCGCAAGGACCGCAGCATCCGGCATCATTCCTTTCAACAAATAGTAGATTTCATCGATCCTGGGGATACGCTGGTGTTTAATGACAGCCGCGTTATTCCCGCGCGGCTTAAGGGCACCCTTGAAGGCATAGGAAAACAAGCCGAGATACTGCTGTTAAAGCGGCTTGATGATGGCATATGGGAAGCGCTCGTACGTCCAGGCCGTAAGCTGCCGGAAGGCGCAAGGGTAGTAATCCGGAACGGCAAATCAGGTGATACAACCGCGATAATCGCCACTATTATTCAAAGGCTCGACAACGGGCTAAGAAGAGTCCATTTCTCCAATGAAGCGGCTCTGGAAAACCTGGGGGAAATGCCTCTCCCGCCCTATATAAAGGCCAGGCTCGAAGACAGGGAACGTTACCAGACGGTTTACTCCAGGGTAAAAGGAAGCTCCGCTGCGCCGACCGCCGGACTTCACTTCACACCTGAGCTACTGGATAATATAAACCACAGGGGGATTAACCTGGCTTTCGTTACACTTCATATAGGGCTTGACACATTTCAACCGGTCAGGGCTGAAGACCCCCGCAAGCATCATATCCACACCGAATTCGGCAAGGTTTCTGAGGCTGCCGCCGCACTGCTCAATAAAACCAGGGAATCCGGCAGACGTATTATTGCCGTCGGAACCACTTCCGTCCGCCTGATTGAGGCAGCGGCGCAGAAGGGGACAATTCAGCCTCTCGAGGGTTCTGTGGACCTATTTATTCTACCCGGCTACGAATTCAAGGTAACCGATGCCGTGATTACTAATTTCCATCTCCCCGGGTCCACATTATTGATGATGATTTCTGCCTTTGCCGGGCGGGAATTTATATTGCAGGCTTATGAGGAAGCGAAGGGAATGGGCTACCGTTTTTACAGCTTCGGCGATGCGATGTTAATCCACTGACGCGCTGTATTTCCTATTGACAATCACGTACGGTAATTCGTAGAATTTTACACCATCCAAAGCAATAAATGCGCATTTTTAATAGGATCCTTCTCATCGCTCTGTTAGCTGCTATACTGGTTAGTATAGGCGCTATCATCTACCTGTCACTCACCCCTCAGCCGTCTGATAAGTTCACTGAATTTTATCTGCTGAATCAAGATGGCAAGGCTTCCGATTATCCCCGGGAGATCAAAGCCGGTCAACCGGTAACGGTAATTCTCGGCGTCGTTAATCACGAGACAAATCCGGCCCCGTATAAGGTACAAATCATGCTAAACGGTGCTACAATCAACACGGTGGAGACAGGTAACTTACCGAATAACCAGAAATTGGAACGGAAGATCGATATTACACTTAATAATGCGGGTGCTAACCAGCGGGTGGAGTTCTATCTCTTCATGAATAACCAGGAAAAACCGCACATTAAAGATCCACTGGTCTTAATAGTTAATGTAGCCGGAGGATAAAATAACACTGCAAATGAACGACAATTTCGTTTCAGGATAAATGAACGCTGTAAATCATGTAATTTGCATAACGGCTATTTTTATTTTACTTTTTAAAATGCGATAATCGTGTTGTAAAAATAGTAAAGGGTATTTGAAAATATGTGCGGAATAATTGGATATTGCGCTAAAAACGATCATGCGTCGTCGGTCATTTTTGAGGGACTGAAGCGTATGGAATACCGTGGTTACGACTCTTCGGGAATAGCCATGATATACGGCGGCAAACTTATTGTTAAAAAGGACGTTGGCAAACTCGATGAGGTAAACAGCAAGCATAAACTGGATGAAATACCAGGACTTGTCGGTATAGGGCATACGCGCTGGGCAACACATGGTAGTGTTACTCAACCCAATACGCACCCGCACCTGGATTGTAACAACCAGATAGCTGTCATCCACAATGGTATCATTGATAACTACCAGGAACTCCGAAAAGACCTTATCAAACGTGGCCATCATTTTTCATCCGAAACGGACACAGAGGTAATCCCGCATAAGATCGAGGATGAGATGAAAAAGGGCCGCTCTCTTGAAGAAGCGGTGGTTGCGGTAGCGCCAAGGCTGCAGGGGTCATATGCTTTCCTCGCTATTTCCACCAGAGAGCCGAATAAAATTGTTGGTACACGCAGGGGAAGTCCCCTGGTTGTCGGAATTGGTGACCACAGCGCTTTCGCCGCCAGTGATTCCCTTGCTCTGGCAGGACAGGTTAACCACCAATATATGCTTGACGAAGGAGAAATTGCGGTTCTCACAGTTGGCAAAGCCAGGTTCTATGATCACACGGGCAAAGAGATACACAAGAAGTCTATCAAACCGGATATCCTGTGGAACGAGATAGAAAAGAACGGCTACGAGTACTTCATGCTTAAAGAGATAATGGAACAGCCAAAATCGCTGCTTGCCGCAGCCTTGCAGGACAGGGAGATATTCACTTCGGTTGCACTCGACATCCTGAGGGCTGACCATGTGATCGTCACCGCCTGCGGATCATCGCGTTATGCGGCTCTGGTTGGCAGGTACCTCATTTCTAACGTGGGCAAGAAGTTCTGTGAAGTCGTTATGGCATCCGAATTTCAATATTTTACCGATTCAGTTGATAAGAATACGCTGGTACTTGCGATATCCCAGAGCGGGGAAACACTGGATGTGATTGATGGAGTCCAACTGGCACGCAAGGCGGGTGCCCGAATTATTTCGGTCGTAAACAGGCCGCAATCTATGCTTGGGGAACTGAGTCACAACGTCATATACTTAAACTGCGGCCCTGAGATCGGGGTGGCGGCCACTAAATCTTTCCTGAACCAGGTTGCCATATTCTACCTGCTGTCCTTTTCGATGGTGCATGCCTTTGATATGGCGGTTGATAATATCCGCAAGGTCAGCAAACAGATATCTAAAGCAATTGAGTGGAACAAAGACGAAATTGCTGAAATATGCGATAAATACTACAAGAAAAACGATTTTTATTACATTGCGCGCGGTATCAATTTCGCCATAGCCTCCGAGGGCGCTTTGAAGTTGAAGGAGATTTCATACATCCATGCCGAAGGGATGCCTGCGGGTGAGCTAAAACACGGCACACTATCGCTCATAGAAAAAGGCACACCCGTTCTGGTTATTTGCCCCAGAGATTTTACCTACAATGAAACGCTGAGCAATGCCATAGAGGCCAAGTCAAGAGGAGCCAGGATCATCGCTGTTTCCGATGAGGAAAATGAAATTTATGACCACTGGATCAAGATCCCCAAAGTACATGAGCTTCTTTATCCAATGGTGGCTGTGGTCCCGCTCCAGTTGCTGGCTTATAACATGGCTATCAAGCGCGGGCACAACCCGGATATGCCGCGCAACCTGGCCAAATCAGTTACCGTCAAGTAATAATGATCAAAGCTCAATCCGAACTTAGAATCTTTGCGGTTATCCCATGTCTTAACGAAGAGCACTTCATAGGCGATATAGTTAGCCAGGCAAGAAACTATGTCAGTGAAGTTGTTGTTGTTGATGATGGGTCAACTGACCATACTTATGATAAAGCAAATGTAGCCGGCGCACGCGTAATAAAGCATCATATTAGACAGGGCGCAGGTGCTGCCACCCGCACCGGCTTTGAAACAGCTTTGAAATCCGGTGCCGATATAATAGTTACGCTGGATGGTGATGGACAGCATAAACCCGAGGAAATTCCCCGGTTATTGGCTCCTATCTTAAAAGGTCAAACTGACCTTGTAATAGGTTCACGCTTCCTTGATCCCAACACCAATATGCCGGGCTATCGCAAAATCGGCATCGATATAATAACCTGGATGTTTAACCTTGGCTCAAAAGTCCGGGTTACGGATTCACAAAGCGGTTTCCGGGCGCATACGCGTAAACTGCTCGAGTCTGTAAGTATCACTCGTAATGACTTCGGCTTTAGCGTAGAAGTCCTTGTTAAGAGCAGGGAAATGGGGTTTGTTATTGCAGAGGTGCCGATATCTTGTCTTTATCATTCGCGTGCTTCTAAGCTGAATCCTATTATCCATGGTTTAAGTGTAGCCTGCGATGTAATTGGGCTTCGACTTATTCATGAAATGTTCCGGTGCTGATGCCAACGAAAGATTAATCAACATAGAGTTATAATGTAGTATCATGGTCAACATTAAAAATAAGAGGATACTATTAACCGGGGGAGCCGGTTTTTTCGGTTCATATGTAGTCAGTAAGCTAAAAGAACAGGGATGCTCCAATATTTATATCGTTCGCAGCCGGGATTATAACCTTGTAGATAACGCTGCTGTCAAAGCACTGTATCGCGATGTTAAGCCCGATATTGTAATTCATCTTGCCGGACTGGTTGGCGGCATAGGGGCAAATCAGGCAAACCCGGGACGATTTTTCTATGACAACCTGATGATGGGTGCCCAAATGATGGAGCAGGGCAGGCTGGCAGGAGTCGAGAAATTTGTAGCAGTAGGCACCATTTGCGCTTACCCCAAGTTTGCACCGGTACCCTTCAAAGAGGAAAACCTCTGGGATGGTTACCCCGAGGAAACGAACGCTCCCTACGGCCTGGCCAAGAAAATGCTGCTGGTGCAGGCTCAGGCCTACAGGCAGCAATACGGCTTCAACGCCATTTATGTATTACCGGTAAATCTTTATGGGCCCGGCGACAACTTCGATCCTGCCTCTTCACATGTCATCCCCGCCCTGATAAAGAAATTTGTTGATGCTATCGAGCAAAAAGAGCAGCAGGTTGTCATCTGGGGAACCGGTAATCCCACACGTGAATTCCTCTACGTTGAAGATGCCGCCGACGCAATTTGTCTCGCTACTGAAAAATACGATAAAGGCGATCCTGTTAATATCGGCTCCGGCTTCGAGATATCCATCAATGACCTGGCTTACCTGGTTGCGAAACTGCTGGGATTCAAGGGAAGCATAACATTTGATACATCCAGACCTGATGGCCAACCCAGGCGCAGGCTGGACACTTCCAAAGCCGAAATTGAGTTTGGATTCAAAGCAAAGACCGGTTTCGAAGCGGGGCTCCAGAAGACCATCGAATGGTACCTGATTAACAGGAAAGGATTAAAATAAGGATTAGAGGCTACTGATAAATGACCGGCTTTTTCCAGCACGGCTGAAAACATGAAGATACTGGCTATAGTTTCTACAATCGACCTGAAGAATAAACTCGGCTGCACACCTGCCTGGTGGCAACTGCTCAAAGCGCTTTACGAGATTGGCCACGAGGTTATCGTAATTCCGTATTTAGGCCATCCCGTGGAAAGCCTGTGGTGGCGGACTTACGAAAATCCCTGTGAAAGAGAAAGCATTATGTACAATGTCTACCTTGAAGGAAAGAAAAAGGCAGGAAAATCGCCGAGCGCAAAGACGTTCCTGACCGCGGCGGCTGATCAGCTTATTCAGAATTATATCAAGCCAAAGTGGCAGCGGTTTCTTTGTAATGTAGTTGATACAGAGAAGGATATTTCCCTGCTCCTTTTCATGAGCATTCCTATCAACCATTTCACAGGCATACCATCAATTATTAAGAAACGGTCTGGCATGCCCGTGGCGTTCTACGATGGAGACATGCCTACCATTTTGCCCAAATACATTGTCAGCAGAGGGTTTAAATTCAACTACTATGAAAAGGCAAACCTCTCCGAGTACGATGCCTTCTTCACTAATTCCAAAGGCAGCATCCCTGATATTGAACAAATGGGGGCCAGGAATGTATCCCCGCTTTACTACGGTATCGATCCGGACCTCGCGTCTCCAGTGGAGATCGAACAGGACATAGATATCTCCTTTTTCGGCTACGGCAGTGATTTCCGTGAGGAATGGATGGAGAAGCTCATAACTATTCCCAGCCGGGAAATGCCTGATGTTAAATTCGCGGTGGCGGGCGGTGGTTTCAATATTGACCTGGGTAACGCTAAGATGCATGGCGACCTTTCCTACAGCCAATGGCGGCAGTTTAGCTGCCGCAGTAAAATCAACCTGAATATCACCCGCTGGTCACATACCAGTGTCTATGCCTCTTCAACTTCCCGGCCCTTTGAGCTTGCATCTTTCGGCAGTTGCATTGTGTCACAACCCTATAACGGCATCGAGGAGTGGTTCGAACCCGACCTCGAGCTTGCCATAGCCGGCAGTAGCCGGGAGGCTATTGACATCTACCGCAACCTGCTGTCGTCACCGTCCAGGCGGCATGAAATGGCCGAAAAAGCCAGGCAGCGCGTGATAAAAGAGCACACTTATAAACACCGGGCAAGCCAACTGACTGAAACGATTTCGAGGCTTAAAGCTGGTTAGTGTGCAACTGCCGTCTTTGCGGGCAATTCTTTATGTACCGCCGAATGATTGGCCGCTAAAGCGGCTTATCGCTTTTTCAGCCGCTATTCTTGTACTTGCGCTGTTAATTGAAGCCTGTTCTTCTGCCGGTGCACAAATACCCATTGTTCCCCAGGTAGTGGGTTATATTCTTATCACGTTTGTTCCCGGCCTTTTACTGCTCAGGATCCTGCGAGTGCACAACACAGGGTTTATCGAGTGTATTGGTTACTCTGCCGGCCTGAGCCTGGCATTAGCTATGGCTATAATGGCCGCTATCAACTTCATTCTTCCCTCTTTAGGCATAGTACACCCGCTTTCAGTGCTGCCGGTCTTTATCACGTTTGCACTCATGATTGTCGCCCTTGCCATCGCCGCATATTTTCGTGATAAAGATTTCAGTCCTTTACCACGCAATGATCAACAACACTTTTACTGGCCGCCTGTTCTGCTGTTACTGTTGCTTCTTGTACTGACCATCCTGGCTGCAAAGATCGCTGACGCATACAACGAAAATGCACTACTTGTCATTTGTCTCATTGTTATTGCAGCTGTATTTGTAATTGGGGCATTTGGCAGGTTTATCCGCTCCTCACATTACCCTTTCTTCATTTTTATTATCAGCCTGTGCCTGCTTTACCAGACCACACTTATGACCCCTTACCTGGTAGGGTCGGACATTTACACAGAATACTTTATCTACAACCTTGTTTTACGTAACGGAATATGGGACCCGGGAATCATTAGTATCGTCAATTCATGCTTAAGCATTACCATGCTGGCGCCTTTATATTCACTGTTAATGAATCTAGACGGGGTCTGGGTTTTCAAGGCAGTTTACCCGTTGATATACGCGCTTGTGCCGGTGATTTTATTTCACATATTTCGGCTCCAGGTTGGATCACGAATCGCCTTTCTTGCGGTCTTTTTCTTCGTGGCAGTGCCGACATTTTCGCTGGAAATGATCTCGCTTTGCCGCCAGCAGGTAGCAGAGCTTTTCCTCGTCCTGGTAATATTGCTTCTGGTTGAAAGACGACTACGTATTTTTCCCAGGGCCTTGATGTTAATTATTTTCGCTGCAGGCATCATCGTTTCCCATTATGGATTAGGCACCATCGGCTTAATTTACATGGTGCTCTTACCGCCGCTGGTACTCATTATTATCAGTAAGTGGTTTCGCAGGATTTGGGCCTGGCTTAGCCGTGAGCAATCGGGATTGCCCTCCAGTTCTCTTGCGCTTCCCATCTGGGTAATGGCGATATTTGTTGCTTTTTTCATTGCATCAGGGCTTTACTGGTTTTTCATCACCTCTTCAGGCATTAACTTTACCAGGCTTCTCGATTTTTTGGGCCAGCACAGCCGCGATATTGCTGCAGGCATTTTTCAGATACAACCTGCTACTAACAACACAGCCGGATTAGCGGACTTTCCAATCCGCGATGCCCTTATTCGCACAGCGCTCGGTTTGGATTTCTTAGCAGCATCACCACAGGGAAAAATCTTCAGGATTTTGCAGTATGCTACCCAACTGCTCCTGGTGTTAGGAATCCTCCGGTTTATCTTCAGACCGAGGGGTTATAGATTCCTGCCGGAATTCCTGGCTCTCTCTTTAAGCAGTGTTATGCTGCTTGCTGCTTGCATAATATTGCCCGGGTTTGCCGACCGGTTTAATACTACGCGCATGTATCATCTGGCCCTCCTGACGCTTTCACCATTCCTGGTCATCGGATGCCAGGCTGTGGCGCAGCTTGTAATTACTATCGGGAACGTTATCCAGCGGCACCGACCTGTTATAGAAGGCATGCAGTCCACAGTAATGCAACGCTCCACCTCGTTTATTGCAGTCTTTGTGCTCGTTCCATATTTCATTTTCTGCTCAGGCCTTGTTTTTGAGTTAAGCGGGCAGAAGGTCACTGACAGGATAGATACACCCTATTCCATAGCCCTGAGCCGTCACAGGCTTGACCTGACAGGTTCATTTTCAGCGAGGGACGGAGCTGCAGCACGCTGGTTATCTTCCCGGACTGCTGATAGCAATAGCCTCTTCACTGACTACCATACCGGTCTACTTCTTCAATTCAACTCTGTACCCGGCCGGTACCAAACGCTGGAACCGGCAACAGCATCACTCCCCTCCAATTCCTATATATTATTAACCGCCTGGAATACGTCGAGCAGAGAGTTAACCTATGCGATTTCCCCCGGTTTAAGAAAGTATGTCAGCATAGTGGAACTGCCCATCTTTAATCCGGTTAATAGAAATTTGGACCTTATTTATAATAACAGCGGCGCCCGGGTATTGATCTCCACCACAGAGTGAGAACATCATTGAATGTGTGTTATACTGAGAGCACTCTATGAGAGCTGGTTATTATTAGTGAAATAGCATGTCCAAACGCGCGCTTATAACAGGTATTACAGGGCAGGACGGAGCCTATTTAGCCCGGCTGCTGCTTGAAAAGGGCTACGAGGTTATCGGCACCTACCGCCGTTCATCAACGCCAAATTTCTGGCGCTTGCAGTACCTCGGTATACTCAAGAAAGTTCACCTTGATACGGCCGAACTAACTGACTCTGCATCCTTGATTGATGCCGTCCAGAATAGCCAGCCTGACGAGATCTACCATTTAGCGGCCCAGAGTTCTCCCGGAGCATCTTTTGAACATCCTCTGGGCTTTGGAGAAAGCACAGGCCTCGGATTAACAAGGCTGCTGGAGGCTGTTAGAAGCATCAACCCGGGCATCAGGGTTTATCAGGCATCCACTATCGAACTTTATGGCCGTGGAGACACCCGGCCGCTTAAAGAAGACCTGCCGTTTCACCCGGCAAATCCCTACGCTGTGGCCAAGCTCTACGCTTATTGGATAGCGGATATCTACCGCAAGGGATATAGTATGTTCATCTGTAACGGGATACTTTTCAACCACGAGTCACCGCTGCGCAGCCTCGATTTTGTCACGCGCAAGATATCCAACGCTGTGGCCAGGATTTCTCTCGGGTTGGATAACGAACTGAAGATGGGCAACCTGGACGCCCGCAGGGATTGGGGTTACGCTCCCGAATATGTTGAAGCCGCCTGGCGCATGCTGCAGCAAAACGAACCCGGTGATTATGTCATTGCGACCAATGAGACACATACTGTTAAGGACTTCATGGAGAAAGCGTTCAGCATAGCCGGACTGGACTGGACAAAATACGTAAAGGTTGATAAAAGCCTGCTCAGGCCGTCCGATGTTACTTTCCTGCAGGGAGATTATTCCAAGGCCAGGGATAAGCTCGGCTGGCAGCCGGAGGTAAAATTCGATAGACTGGTCGAAATAATGGTAAAAGCTGATATAGAAGGTTGGCAGAAGTGGTCCCGAGGCGAAATGTTCCCCTGGGATGCGCCCGGCTATCCCAATTAATCCAGATCAGGCAGATTTAGATAAAATGGCTAAGAAAGCGATTGTCACAGGCATAACAGGGCAGGACGGCGCCTACCTTGCACAATTCCTGCTGGAAAAAGGCTACACCGTATATGGCACCTACAGGCGTCTTTCCACACCAAACTTCTGGAGGCTGCAATACCTGGATATCTTCGATAAAATTTATCTTGTTCCCGCTGACCTGATCGACTCGTCATCGATATTTGAGGCCATAAAAACCTGTGAACCGGATGAGTTTTACAATCTGGCAGCGCAGAGCTTTGTTGGGGCATCGTTTGAACAGCCGGTGGCGTCCGGTACCATAACAGGGTTGGGCGTGGCCAGGATTCTGGAAGCAATTCGCCAGGTTAATCCTGAGATTAAATTTTACCAGGCATCCAGCAGCGAGCTTTACGGCAACGGCGAGCCTACCGCGCAATCTGAAGAAACACTGTTCAGGCCTGCCAGCCCTTATGCTGCTGCCAAGCTGTATGGGCACTGGATGACAAGGGTATACCGCCAATCCTACGGCATATTCGCCTGTAACGGTATCCTCTTCAACCATGAATCACCCCTGAGAGGTCTGGAATTTGTCACACGAAAAATCACCAACGCCGCCGCCAAAATTGCTATGGGACTTGAAAAAGAGCTCAAGCTGGGAAACCTCGAAGCGAAGAGGGACTGGGGATACGCGCCGGAATTTGTCAGGGCGATGTGGATGATGCTGCAGCAGGAAAAGCCCGACGATTATGTTGTGGCCACCGCTGAAACGCATACGGTCAGGGAATTTGTCGAAGAAGCGTTCAAACGTGTCGGGCTGGATTGGCAGAAACATGTTTCTGTAGATGAAAGGTTCAAGCGCCCGCTGGACGTCAATTTCCTCAAAGGTGATCATTCAAAGGCCACTGAGAAGCTTGGCTGGCAGCCACAGACGAAGTTTAACAGCCTGGTTGACCTGATGGCCGACGAGGACATTTCCCGCTGGCGGAGGTGCCTTAAGGGAGAAAGGTTCCCCTGGGACGCGCAGAATTATCCCGGTGAGGACCGCGTGATTACGCGCATGATCAGCCAGAGATAACCGGCAAATTGAAAACTGCCATTCTAACAACCACATTTCACAGGCACCAGGGAGCGGACCGTGTTATGTGGCAGCTTGCAGATAACCTGGCCCGTAAAGGTGACAGTGTAACAATTTTCACCTTTAATGCCACGATGGAACCACCTCTCGATGTCCAGCTTGTGAATATGGGCATGCCCGCAGGCTTCTTAGGAGAGAGGGTTTTTCATCTCTTTTTTTCACTCAATGCCGGTAAAGGTATCAAATATGCCAGATTGCTAAGATATTTCGATATTGTATATACAGGTCCCTATCCTGCCAGCTGGCTTGCATATCTGGCAAAGCGTCTTTACAACAAGGAATATACCTACTACTTCTATCATTTCAACCAACCGGGTTTCATATCAGGCATACTTGCCCGCACATATTCCAGGATACACATTTTCCTGGAGAAATGGACTCTCAAGCGGGCAGATAAGGTCATAACTATCAGCGAGTTTTCTAAAAAATCGCTTGCCAGCGTATTCGGTAAGGATATAGAAGTTATCTATTGCAGGGTTGATTGCGATAGGTTCAAGCCCGGGCTTGACCGCACCAGGATAAGGGACAAATTCGGGCTGACCGATCAGCCGGTTATACTTTGTGTTGGGCAGCTTATACCTTCCAAAGGCATGCACCTGCTGATAGAGGCATTTCATAGTATTAAAGGTAAGATACCTGATGCCCGGCTCATAATCATCGGCAAAGCAGTATTCCCCGGCTATTTACAAAAACTGCGTGATCTGGCCGGCGATTCAGTCATATTCGCTGAGGATGTTTCCGACGATGACTTGCCGTACTACTATGCCGCCTGTGACGTGTATGCAACTGCCACTCTCTGGGAGGGATTCAATATACCATTGATGGAAGCGCAGGCCTGCGGCAAGCCGGTTGTCGCCTTCGATATAGGACCTCACCCTGAGGTCGTAGAAAATAGTGTAACCGGCATCCTGGTTCCTCCAAAGGATATCACCAGGTTTTCTACGGTAATAATAGAACTGTTAAGAAATAAGGATACCACGCAAGAAATGGGTAAAAGAGGCCGCCTTATGGTAATAAAAAAATTCTGCAGCGGTCACTCGATTCCGGTTGTTTAATGTCCCCGCGCGGTGGATTCTATAACGTTCAGCATCTCCCTCGCGGCCTTTTCCCAGGAGAAAATCTTTGCCCTCTTCAACCCTTTTTGCCTCATATCCTCACGAAGCTTGTCATCTGAAACCACCCTGTAAATGGCATCGGCAATTTCATCGACGCTATATGGGTCAACCAATATCCCCACATCTCCCACTACCTCAGGTAACGATGATACATTAGATGTTATGACAGGCGTACCGCAGGCCATGGCTTCCAGCGGCGGCAAACCAAATCCTTCATATAGTGAGGGATATACAAAGACATCAGCCCCGCTGTATAGTGAGGGCAAATCCTCAATATCAATATATCCTGTGAAAATTATCTCATTCCGATAAACTGTGTCCTGCATCAAAAGTAGTACCTCATCATATAACCATCCCTTTGCACCCGTGATCACCAATTTATGTTTGATAGCCCCGGTCTTCCGAAGTCTTAAGTACGCCTCAATAAGACGCTTGGTATTTTTCCTGGGTTCCAGCGTTCCGACATGAAGGATATAGTTGCCACCTATACCATACTTGCGGCATACCCCGTCCAGCAGTGCCTGATCATCAATGGGAGCAAATAAATTATTGTCGTAACCCGGATAAATAACACTGATTTTTGATTGATCGACCTTTAAATACCTGACAATATCATCTTTAGTTGACTGAGAGATAGCTATGATACCTTTTGCATACTGTGCGGCATGCTGTATATCCATTTTGAATTTGATACGCGTCCCTGTAAAAAAGGCATCGGGGATAATCATCGGAGAGATGTCATATGCAATAAAGATACTTGGCACGGGGCAATACAAAGGCAATGCCGGGATTGATGATATATAAACGTCTGGCCGCTCTCTAAGCAGCATAATGGGACTAATAAAATAATTCCAGATAGACCATGAATACCAGATAGATCTGGTTCTAATTAAATCAGGTATTTCTTTCAGTACGAAATTACCGTTTCTAATATCGAGGCCATCTTGATTTATGCGTAAACCATAGATACTATAGCTGTTTTTCCTATCTAATACTGACAGGTTTTTAATCAGGTTAAGTGTGTAATTCTCGACGCCGGTCAAAGGTTTGTTACCGAGGGTGGGAGCGTCTACCCATATTTGCATAATGTATTCACTGGGGGTAATCTACTAATCTTATCTAAATGCCGCATTATTGCGATGCGTGCCAACCAATTCAAAGGTTTGCAAGAATTCCCTGCCTGCTCTCTCCCAGGAAAACATCTTGACCCTCTTCAAACCTTTCTGCCGCAAATCTGATCGCAACTTCTCGTCCGAAATCACCCTGTACACAGCGTCAGCCAGGCCGGTAACGTCATAAGGATCAATTAAAATACCAGCATCTCCCACGGCTTCCGGCAAAGACGACGTATTTGAAGTTATTACAGGTGTTCCACACGCCATGGCTTCTATTGGAGGTATCCCAAAGCCCTCATACAAAGAGGGAAACACAAATACGTCCGCACCTTTAAGCAGACCGGGCAGTAGTTCTTTGGAAACATATCCTGTTAATATTATATCCTCGTTAGCGGAAGAACTTCTCACCGCTTTCGTTATGTCGTCATAGCCTGCCGATGGCTTGCCTGCCAAGACTAATTTATGATTTATTTGATCACGTTCTTTTAATAACGTGAAAGCTTCAATCAACCTCGGTATATTTTTATTAGTCTGCAAAGTACCCGCATAGAGTATATAATTTCCAATGATATTCAGCTTCTGTTTGGCTATTTCTATCGCTTCACTATTTTGCTGTGCGGTAAAAAGCGCATCATCGTAACCCGGGTAAATTACATATATTTTTTCAGACTTTACTTTAAAATAATTGATAATGTCCCGTTTAGATGATTGCGAAATTGTTATAATTGCGCTGGCATTTCTGGCAGTATATCTCGCATTCAAGCTAAACAAAGTATTAGCAAACAAACCTAAAGCCTTATCAACTATAAGTGGTGTAATATCATAGATTATCGCCACCAATGGCGATCTGCAAAATAACGGTATCACATGATTAGTGGAAACGAATAGATCAGGATGTGTTATGCTTAATTGTATAGAAAATCCACTTTGATACCAGATTTTCCATAGATATGTATTTTGAATTGAAGTGGGTATTTTGTTGATCGTGAATTTATCGTTAGTGATGCCTGATTGCACCTTATTAAACGGTGTACCATATATTTCATAAGTATTTATTTTATCGATGTCGGAAACGGATTTGAGCATATTCTGGGTAAACACCTGTATACCAGTTGGTTTTTCACCTAACTGAGAAGCATCGATTATAATTCTCATTTGTTTGTTGTAATAACACGTATTTTGGCATTCTATTTACGAATTATCAGTATTATGGATGTCGTAATATATTCTCCAATCCTTAATTTCAAATGTGGATGATTGCGGAAGGGGAAAAGATCGAAGTCATAGTCATTTCGTGTTAATCCAGTACTTGTATCCAGTTCTTCCACATAATGCCCTCTTTTGTCAAGCTCCCTTATTAATTCTTCAATATCTCTTCTCCGGAAAAGCACCAGGTCATCTTTTTCCAAAGTGTCATCATCAGATGTTAGATTAAATTCAGTTGTATGAATTGCCCATCCACCGACTTTAAGGCAATCCAATTGATTAAGAATGAAATTTTTCCCATTCCGAATAGAGCCGAGGTGTTCAAAGGCACAGGATGACCAAGTAAAATCGAAATCTCTTAATGTTATCGGTATATCATTCATGTCTACTGTCTGATATGATACATATTTCTTAAACGTCGTTAGATCACATATATTTTCTCTATACAGATCCTCTAATTTGCATAAATGTTGATTGCTCTTATGCCATATCTTTCCCTGCTTTGTGTCTATTCCAATATCTGTAGCAAGTATATGGCAACCTCTTGCAGCAAATATAGACGGAAGAGGTTCTTTGCCTACACCAAAACCAAGTCCCTTCTTCTCCGGTTCGAGCATATCCCTTTCGTAAAGCGCTTGTGTTATTGTAACGAACTCCCATACCTTTCTATTTAATCTATTCGATTTATATCCAAATAATCTGCACCATTGTTTAAACCAATCTTGATGAAAATCACTCTCAGTGCACAGCTTTGATTTTAATAAGCATCGTTTATCTGATTCTACTATATTTTTATTATACGTTGAGCGAATTTTTTCCTCATGATCAAATATATCGTCTATGTGTACTTTTATATCCCATACAAATTGTTTAAATATCGTACTTCCTATGGGTATATTTCCAAATACATATATGTAAACACGTTTGCATAATTTCCATAGTCGGTATAGGATAGTTTTCATACCTTTGTTTAATAAAACTGAACTAATTCCTTGTATATATTTTGACAGCACTCTTACGGTTGAAAATAAAAGGGATGCCAGTCAATAAATTAATCATACTATCTTGGTAATTTGGAGCACAGCAGGTTATAACTTCCTATTGATTTAAATTTCTTGCTGTAATAGTCCATAGCATTAGTATGATCTACTTCATATATATTTTGATCTATCTCATCGATCAAATATATATGACTGAATCCCAGCAGCATTAGTTGTTCCCAAAAATCTTCTGTTGAGAAACCTGATTTATTAATACAATCGGGGCTAAATTCAATAAATATTTTAATTGACTCGTTTTTCTCAATTTGTTGTCTCATACCTTGAAGAACAGGTATCTCGGCACCCTCAACATCAATTTTAACAACATCAATAACAATATCGTTATTTATAAAATAATCGTCAAGAGTCACTGTATCTACAACGACAGAGCTCACAGAATCCCCGTGCGCGTTAAATAAACTATGCCAGCCACTGTATTTGTTCAGAAATAGAAGACTTTTGCCTGTGACATTGGATACCGCTCGACGCACAGGTAATATATTATTAAAATGATTGAGTTTAATATTCTTTAATAACAGGTCAAAATTTCTTTCATCCGGTTCAAAGGAATATACTTCTCCTTTATCTCCCAGGCTACTGGATCCAAGCAGTGTATAGTAGCCAATATTAGCCCCAACATCCACAACTGTCCTAGCTTTAGTTACTTCATTTATAAATAGTTTTGAAGTATAAGGTTCCCATTTACCATAAAGCAGGAACTCCATGCCATATTCATCTATTATTTCAGGTTTAAAATTTTGACAAATATACATTTTAAAACCGTCGACTGTAATAGCGCTATCTCTGAAAAAAAATACCAGATAATTAAGTATCACTTTAATAATTTTTATTTTCCCTATACCCAGGCCGCTTAGCGGTTTTATCAAAGATTTGAATATTATGAAAAGTATTCCTTTGAATTTTTGTGCCATTCTGTACTTGTTCCCTTAATTCGACTTAGAATAAAGACGTTTTTCCGGGTCAAGTTTATCCAATTTTGCTGTTCCACCTTAGATATGAGCGTATGGGCAATTTCGTGTCACTTGCTATTTCACACCTATTAGGTCCTTTATCAATACAATATCAGTATCGTCCATTATCCTAAGAATATAAATAACAGCAAAGTAAATAGCGGCAGCTATAATTATTAATAGAGCAAGATTCATCTTATCAAAATACCAGATAAAAATTCCCATAGCAATAACTGCTAACAATTCTTTTGCCGCCACTTTCAAACCAGGTTTTATGTGGATAATGTAACCTGTACCGTAAGATACAATTATCATCAGAACAAATATCAAACATTCAGTAGTCACTTTTACAATACTGACTCCAAGATAGCTAAATGCAGGAATAAATACAATATTCAATATAATGTTGGTCGTTAGAGCTACAAAATATATTTTAGTGACTATTGATTGCTTGTTAATAGCATATAGTAGTGTCCCCAGAATTACATTAGCAAAGGCGAATGGGATAGTCCATATAAGTATCTTAATAGATGATGCGGATGGCATAAACTCACTACCGTAGAACAGGGGTATAAGTCGATCCGCCAATAATGTCGTCCCTATACATATCGGTAACGCTATAATCATCAGGTATTTAAAGGATTTCTCAAATGTTATTTTTAATGAGCTGATTGCAGCTTCGTGCTGGCGAGACATTATGGGATATACAGCTCCTACAAGTGCCGACGGTATAAATAATAAGCTAATTACCAAGCGGTATGCTGCACCGTACCATCCTAATGCTTCTTCACTTCCCATTGTCGACAATAGAACAGAATCGATCCAGGTGTAGGCACATGCAAATAAAGCGATGAATCCAAATGGAATTGATTCCCTGATCATGAATTTCAACAGGCTTCTATCAAACTTAATGAATCCTGCAAAATGATAAATACTACTAAATGAAAACTGAATTCTTATAATAAATATGTTATATATAAGACAAACCAAACTTACCACTAAATATATAAAAGCAAAACCCGTAATGCTCATATTTAGTTTAATTGCTAATATAACACCTGCGAAAATCAAAATTGCATTGAGTGCTTGGTTTATACCTATATATTCCAGCTTTTCATGTGCCTGATAAACAGCCATATACATCAACATAAAGCTATTTAATACTACTGAAATACCTAAAAAGTACACTGCAATAATAGATTCTCCACGGTAGCCCAGCATATTGATTGTCGCTGCAATGAGTCCAAAGGTAATAATGGCCATAATAATCTTGATGAAACTTGCATTGAATAGGTACCTGTCAGTGACCAACCGCTCTCGAGCAATTCCCCTTATCATAAACGCATGCAGGCCAAAATCAGCAAATACAGCAAATATTGTTGTAAACGCGATTGCAAAGGATAATATGCCAAAATCTACCGGTCCCAGGTAGCGTGCAGCATATATCATGTAAAAGAATGCAACCACGGAACTCAGCACTTGGGCTAAGAGCATTACTATGGTATTCTTTGCTATCCGACGAATTGTGCTCAATGTATAACACCAAGAAACCAGAATCTGGTTGTATATATTATATTGATAGTGAGTAAAATTAGCTTCATAAGGCAGATCGGATATTACCTATAGCCACCAAATATATTTATCTGTATATTTGTTTATATGTGCCGAGTTTTACTCCTATTTCCCTTCCTCACCGCTATTTAAATGGAAAAGCCTCGTGTACGGATCCCACACACCCACCAGGTCTTTACGTCCGCCATCCCAGTTGCCTTTTACAGGTGTATCATAACCTTCGCCGTATGGCCCCAGTTTAAGATCGCCTTTAGCGCCATCCCATAGACCGTCCAAATCATGATCCAAATAGAAATAGCGGCTGCCCGGCTCCCATATGCCTGCCTCATCCCTGCTGTCTCCATTCCAATCGCCGGTAATCGGCACGTCTCCGACTTTGCCAAACGGGCCGAATTTAACGTCTTTGTGGGCAGGGTCCCATTTCCCATCACCATCTACATCAAGGTAAAAATAGCAATCCTGGTCATATAAATCGTGATGCCATATCCCAACCTCGTCTTCATTATCCCCGTTCCAGTCACCCGTAACCGGGATATCAGCAAAATCGAACCCGAATGGGCCCAATTTGCGGTCATTGTTATCCTCGTCCCATATACCATTACCATTATAATCAAGGTAGAAGCAGAGGTCCGACGGCCTCCAGACGCCTATCTCGGTTCTGCCATCACCGTTCCAATCGCCGGCAAGCGGCACATCGGTCGGATATCCGAATGGCCCTACGCTAACCAATTTCCCATCCCCGTCTTTATCGAGCATAAAGCTGCCGTCCGCTTGCCATAACCCGGTCTTCGTTTTTTTATCCCCGTTCCAATCGCCCGTCAGTGGGATAACATCTCTCTGATATTCGAATATCTTGATATTGGATTGAGATTTCGACCCCGCGGTAATCTTTTGACTTGAACCATAAACAAACCTATATCCTTTCATCTCATCTAAGGGTACCGGGCTTTTATAAGGGTCCTGCCCGACTATAATGTAATTCCTGTTTTTATTATCAAGGATAAACCTCTGGGCTTCATCGTAAGAGCTGAATGTTTTAGTCTCGGTTATCTCTTTATACCTGCGTCCATCCTGCGCGGTGAGCTCGCCAAACGCAATAACATTTAGACTATCAGGTACCACCGCTTTCCCATCGAAGTTATACAGCCTGGCAACCATGCTGCGGTAATACCCGGGGTAAAATAATATGGTGGGCACATATTGATTATTCTGTTTCTGTAAAAATACATCGTAGAAATCGGCGTATGTTAAATTGCTTAAAGTGGCCAGCGCATGGAATTTACCATCGTAAGCAGCTATCTCGTTATCAACTATCACATAGCGTGTCCCCAGGTTATTGATCACCCTTGCACCGGAGGGCCAGTCCTGCGCCGTGAAATAGGCTGCTGTACCGAGATGGCCTGTACCCGGGTTGGTTGCCGGCGCCCGGTGGCCTATCCTCGCTGTCCAGTATCCATAGTCCCACCATGCCAGTATCCCATAGGCGCTGGACGGATATTCAAATCCACCATTTTCCTTAGCTGGTTTATAGAGCTCATAATATGAGTCTTGCTTTCCAAACGGCTCTGCGGTATTTGCGCGCAGCCAATCTTCAGTCTCGCACCAGGCATTGGAAGGCGCGAATAGCGGCCGCGTGGCCAGCTCGATGGCCGGCTTATCTCCGCCCGGCAGCGGGCCGATATTGGGATAATATACAAACAAAGCTATTGCCGCAAGTAAAAGGGCAACGGCTCCCGTATTCGTTCTAACCTTAGCTTTTACCTGCTGCGCTGCCCTTTTCCTGCTTTTGGCCGAAGTCCCCTTATATGCAACAGCAACAGGCACAGGCTCACTTTTCTTAACCAGCAGGCTGAGGAGTAGCCAGCAAAGGTATCCTGTCAGTAGTGCCACGTTAACCGCGTAGTAATAGGCAAAGCGCCTCATGGCAAGGGCTGATAGAAGTATGATCACGCTCCAGACCAGAAGCAACGTTTTATCAGGCTGGCCATGCTTGATCACCTGGTAAGTCAAAATGCCAATAGCGATCAGGCTGAAGAAGAAGGCCAGCATGTAATTGCCCAGTGCAACCAGAAAGGTGAAATTGCCCTGGTGGATGAGCAGCGGCTGCATTTCCATCACGGTCGTTTCGGTAGGCCAGGTAAAGATGTTAAGCAGATTGGCAATCATCGATTGTGCAACAGAGGGGATTGCTATAGATAGGATTACAAAGCTGAATACCCCCAGGCCTGCTATCACAATGGGATATATGGTTTGCCTGACCTTTCGTGTATTCAACCATCTCGATAAGAGAGGAAGCAGAACTGATATGGCTAATCCAATCAACAGTGATGCTGGGGTAAGAACATTCTTCATCGAGGGAAGACAGATTATTAATCCAATGCCGTAAACGCTTACGCCCAGCACACCAAGATAATCGACTGACCGGCCTTTTAGATGTTCGATAACAGCCTGTATCACGATAAAAAGGATAAGTATCAAAGCAAACATCAGGGCGCCGGACCAGGTCAATATATAAAGTCCGAGAAATACACCGGCTAATATACCGGCCAAAAGCGGCCGGCCAATCCCCAGCCACCCTTGCTTCAACATGTCTCCCAGTGTTTTACCTTCACTCTTATTTAAGGCCAGGAATATAAACAACATCATGCCGGTGGAAAACAGCACTTCAGCTATATGGTGATCCGTATATCCCAGCAATGAACGGTTTAAGAACTCACCGGGCAATATCGCCAGCAACCCTGCAGCCAGGAGCCCCATCCATTTGCCGCCAACCGTTTTCCCTATGAAAAATGCCAGCAGCACAGTTAAGGCAGCCAGCAAAGGCGGGATATATACGGCTATCACATCCACCATGTGCTGGTCGGCATTTCCCAGGCTGGCCAGCCAGATGATCGCACCCATAAAATAGGCAAAGAAATTCGGTAATCCGCCGGTCATCCACCCCCCGGGGTATAGTAAATATGGGTCGAATTGTGTCAACTGCGGAAAATGCTTCATCAGGTTATCTACAAGGCGCATGTAATAATAAGCATCCACTCCCGTCATCTTGACCCAGTCCTTGACGAATACCTGGTTATACGGCAGCGCTATCCTTAACCACAAGGCTATTGCTATTATCACCGCCAGCAGCAATAGAGCCACAGCCCATGAAGGTATCTTCTTCGCTATCATATGCCCAACCTTGCTGGAGATTATAGCCCCTGCTTTTACGCAATGGCAAAGGTTTTTTTTAGCAAATTTTGAGAAAAAGCTGTGCATACGTTATCATAACTCAGGTATGTTTAGACCCAATGTACCGGATTGGCTCTTTTCCACAGCAGTTATCCTGATAGCGATGTCCCTTGCGTTGGTACTGCGTATAGTAGTTCCGTGGGATAGCGTATTTTCTGCTGCCGGCATCAAGCTAACAGGGGTTGATGCATATTACTATATGCGCCTGGTTGACAACCTGGTTGTTAACTTTCCTCATCTAAACGAATTCGATCCTTATATAATTTACCCGGGTGGTGACTTTATAACACGTGTACCTGCGTTTTTCGCCTATATCCTGTCGGGAACTGTGAGACTACTGGGAGGTGCCACACCGGATCAGCACACCGTTGATAGTATCGCTGTTTTCGTACCACCGCTGCTGGGAGCCCTCTCAGTAATACCGGTTTATTTTATCGGCCGGGCGCTGGTAAACCGCTGGGCAGGTCTGGTTGCAGCCATTCTTTTTTCAATAATGCCCGGTGAATTACTATCGCGAACCTTGCTCGGCAACACGGACCACCACTGTGCCGAGATCTTCCTCACCGGTTTTTTCAGCATGTTCTTCATTCTGGCCATCCAGCACGGCCGCCGCTTTAGCTATGCGCTACTACTTAAAGGTGAGTTTCCTCCTGCCAGCCAGCATATCCCTTATAGCATGCTTGCCGGACTGTTTTTCGGTCTTTACCTGGTCACATGGCAGGGTGCAGCGATGTTCTTATTCATTATTTTCATCTATTTCATTCTGCAGTTTATCAGTGACCACCTGAGGGGTTTCCCCACCGATTATTTAAGTAAGATTGCTATCACCTGTTTCCTTGTAGCGTTGCTGATAATGTTGCCGTTCTACCGTGACAGGATGACATTTATAGGCCTTGCATCCGTTATTTTATGTCCGGTAGCCCTGAATATTATTTCCAATGTAATGTCCCATCTGAAACTCAAGCGAATCTGGTTTCTTGTTATAGTAGCTTCACTCGGGTTGCTCGGCGGATTGCTGGCCTGGCTGGTGATGCCCGAGACCTTCAAATCAGTTGCCGGTTATATAGTTACCATATTCAGCTGGCGCATGGAACAGACCATAGTTGGAGAGATGAAGCCTCTTTTCTTCCCCGGCGGTTCTTTCAACCTCGACATGGCCTGGCAGGAACTGGGACTGGTGCTCTTTAGCGGCCTGGCCGGACTGGTCTTGCTTGGCTACCGGGCAGTGCGCAGGGGACTGCCCGAGCAAATCTACTTCGCGGTTTTAGCACTGGTAATGCTTCTGGCCTCATTCGCTATGATCCGGTTTGTAGCTTACTCCGCGGTCGTACTGGCGGTTTTGACCGGCTACCTGGCCGGCTATATTATCTCCGCCCTGGCACCTGATAATCCGCCCATTCCTGCCAAAGGTAAAAAAACCAGGATGGCGGCAGCCAGGCCGGCACGAATCAGGCCTGCTCAAAAGGCCTGGCTGATCGTCACCGCGCTTGCTATCATAGCTATTATGACCCCCACCGCGGTCAGCGCGGTCAACGTGGCAGATCATCCCGCGCATACACCACCCGACGCCTGGGTGCAGGCACTCTCCTGGCTCAGGCAAAATTCCCCTGAACCTTTCGGCGCTGCCCGCGAATATTACAATATTTACAGCGTACCGAAACCCAAGGAAAGCTACGCTTACCCTGCTGCGATGTATAGCGTAGCCGGGTGGATCGACTATGGTTACTGGATAACCCGGATAGCCCACCGTGTGCCGGTGGACAATCCTGCCCACTGGCTTACCGGCATTTGCAGCTTTTACACAGCCCGGGGACAGGCGGCAGCGGACAGGCAGATGGCAGATTGGAAAGCCCGTTATGTTATCATTGACAACCGTGTCGCATCCCCCAATGACAAATTCTATGCCGTGGCCAGCCTGATCAATAAAAAAGAAACTGATTTCTACGAGTTATGCTGGCAGAAAAAAGAAGGTAAATATATGCCGCTGCTTGTTTTCTACCCCGATTACTACCGTTGTATGCTGATACGCCTGTACAATTTCGATGGACAGCAGGTGCTACCCCGCAGTGCGCTGGTCATGTCCTATACGCAGCAGCAGATGCCCGACGGCCAGAAATTCAAGGAGATAACCGGACTGAAAAGCTTCAGCAGTTACGATGAAGCAGCAGCGTATATCACCGGGCAAAAGCAGGGTAGTTACTCGATAATAGGCACTGACCCGCTTTCCAGCCCGGTTCCCCTGGAAGCGCTTAAGGGCTACAGCCTGGCCTACCAGTCAACCCAGAAGGCCAACGCGGGCGGCACAGTATTGATGCCCGAGGTAAAAATCTTCGAATACAAAGCCTCAGCCAATGAATGAATTTCCGCCCAAGGTTTCGGTTATCATCGTCAACTACAACGGCATGGCCTATCTTGATGCCTGCCTGTCTTCCGTCCTGAAGCAAGCATACGATAATTATGAGGTTATCCTGGTTGATAACGCTTCCACAGACGGCAGCCTCGACTATGTGCGTCAAAAATACCCGGGACTGACATTCGTTGCGAATAAAGAGAATTCAGGCTACGCAGGGGGCATTAACAGCGGTCTTGCTAAGGCTAACGGTGACTACATCTCCCCCCTCAATATGGATACCGAAGTTGAGCTGGATTGGCTTGCCCGTATGATCAATTACCTGGAAGGGCACCCGCAGGCAGGTGCCGTTTGCCCCAAGGTACTTATTCTTGGAGAACAGTCTGTGATAAATTGCACCGGGCTGAATATTCACTTCTCCGGCCTGGGCTTCTGCCGCCATTTGCATGAGCCTGACAATGCCGGTAGTCTGCCGCAGAAAGTGAAGGGAATCAGCGGCTGCTCCTACCTGATAAGAAAAGACCTTTTCACCCGCATGGGCGGAGCGCCTGCATACTGCTTCATGTACAATGACGACGTGGTCATTTCCTGGCTGCTGGCGCTGATGGGCTACGATATGTACTGTTTGCCCTCATCCATTATCTATCACAGGTACCGGTTGAGCATGACCCCCGAGAAATTCTTCCACCTGGAGAAGAACCGCCTTTACCTCATCTTATCCACCTTTAAATGGCCCACACTGCTGCTGCTTTCTCCCCTGCTGATTATCATCGAGGCCATGGTTTTAGTTTACAGCATCGTCAAGGGCTGGCCATACCCGCGCTCCAAGCTGGGCGCCTACCGTGCCGCTTTTCAGGAGAGAAAGCAGATAGCACAAATTCGGCGTTTTTACGCCGGCCTGAGGCGCGTATCAGATTGGGCAATGCTGAAAAAACTGAGCTGGAACCTCGAATGGAGACAGCTCTTTGGTATAGTGCGCTTCCGACTGCGGAGGCCGGCCTGATGGAGGGTCTGATTGGCTTCAAAAACGCTTATATCCCCGTTGCCATCCTGTAGCATCGCAAGACCTGAGCCTCCAGCACTGGCTTATTTGACACTATCATCTGACATGCTATAAAGTTGCTAAAGGACATCAAATTGAAACAGACTGAAAAGGAAGAGAAGCACAGAAAAATGGCAGATATTGGAGCCAGGATCCCGGTAATAATTTTTCAAGAGGGAAACAAATTTGTAGCCTATTGTCCTGCTCTGGACCTGTCGAGCTGCGGTGATACCGAGGTGCAGGCCCGCCGGCGGTTCACAGAGGCGGTACAGGTTTTTTTTCGGGAGCTGATCGCTATGGGTACCTTGGAAGAGGTGCTGGAGGAAAGCGGATGGCGCAAGGATCCGCATAAGCAGGTATGGTCACCACCTGTTTACAAATCAACTATCGAAGATGTGAAAATATACGCGGGAGCTTAAGCGCTGACACGGTTAGTTCCCGTAAACTGGCAGATCTTCGAAAAAGTGCTGATTAAAGCCGGTTGCCGATTCGACAGGCAAGAGGGCGATCACCGTATTTACAAGCGTGATGACTTAAAACGTCCTATTGTTATTCCGCTGGATAATGAATTACCTGTCTTCATCATCAAGAATAATCTGAGGACGCTTGGGCTTAGCCGGGAACGCTATTTCCAGTTACTTAAAGACAATTGAAAAGTGGGAGAATAATTTCATGACACCCTCCATCAGCATCATCATCGTCAACTGGAACGGCCTATCCTTCCTGCCCGACTGCCTGGGTTCCCTGGCCGCGCTGAACTACCCGAAGGATAAGGCAGAGGTCATTCTGGTGGATAACGCCTCCACCGACGGCTCGCAGGAATATATTAGCCATAGTCACCCGGCCGTCAAGATCATCCGGCTGGATAAGAATTACGGCTTCTGCAAGCCCAATAATGAGGGCGCGAAGGCCGCAGCAGGCGAATACCTGGTTTTCCTCAATAACGATACCGGGGTCACGCCGGACTGGCTGCGCGAGCTGGTGCATCCGGCGCTGGCCGATCCTGGGGTTGTCTGCTGCGCCTCGAAAATGCTTTATTACGACCGGCGCGACACCATCAATACGGCCGGCGGCAGAATTACCATCATCGGCGGCGGCTTTTACCGCGGCTATGGCGATAAGGACGGGACGGCCTACGATAAGCCCGGCTATACCGGCTTCGGCTGTGCGGCTGGCGTGCTGGTGCGCCGCGATTTCTTCCTGAGTAGCGGCGGGTTTGACGAGGACTACTTTGCCGCCTGCGAGGAGCATGACCTCGGCTGGCGCGCCTGGCTGTATGGTCATAAGGTGGCCTATGCGCCCGCCGCCGTCATGTACCACCGCGAGAGCGGTACCTTCGGCAGCCGCAGCAACTACCATCCGCGCAAGGTCTATCTCAACACGCGCAACCGCCTCTACAACCTGGTCAAAAACCTGGATGGCGGTAACATGTGGCGCGGGATGCTGATCAGCCTCGGCTTTAACACCTACCGCTGGCTGCGCATGCTTTTTAGCGGCAACTTCGCCGCTGCCGGTGCCATCTGCCGCGGGCATTGGGATTTCCTCAGGAGCCTGGGCAAAACGCTTAGGAAGAGGCGCCAGGTGCAAAAAAGGCGCATCCGCAGCGACGCCGAGCTCTACCGCCTGGGCGTCATCGCCACGCTGAAAGAAAGCATCGCCGAGGAGCGGCGGTTGAGCCGGGTTGTCCAATCTTAGCGGCGCTCGTAAATGCATATGCAGGAGCCTGGTGAATACACAGGTGGTTGTATTACTCTGAAAGCTGTATAATTTCTCAGTAAAGGAGCCAACATAATCCCATGATTACTGACTACATTCACGAGGCCATGCGGCGCGCAAAATATAAAATCCTGGAAGACGGAACCTATTATGGGTGGGTTGAAGAGCTGCAGGGTGTTTGGGCTAATGGCCACGGTTTGAGCGCATGCCAGCAGGAGCTGCAGGCGGTGATTGAGGACTGGCTGCTATTAGGATTAAAACTGGGGCACAATATAACACCGCTTGGCGATATTGATCTTAACGTGCCTGTAACAGTAGGGCGCTCACATGAAAGGGCGTCTTAGGCTCACAGTTCCTGATCCACACACGGGTGATATTAGTGTCTCTTTATTAAGTGAGATTCTTGCACGTGGCAATATAAGCCGCCAGGAATGGCTAACGTCAAAATGACTGCGGTTAAGCCGGCTGCAGAAAGAATTCCATCCTAATTAACATATAAAATAGTAAGCTAATTAGACTTTCTGTAATAGCTTGCCAACTTCCGGTGGCCTGCGCTAATCTTGGATATTGAGATCATTGTTATACGGTCAGTTTTGGGAGTTGAAAAATGAGAGAAAAAACCAAAAAAGCCACATTTAACCTGCATGTTGATGTTCTTACTGCCTTAGACGAGGTTATGGCCCGGAAAATAGTGCCCAGCAAGAATGCATTGGTGGAGCGGGCGCTGGTAAAAGAGTTGCAGGAGTTGAGGCGGCAGGAGAGAAAAGCGTTGTGGCAGGAAGCGGCCAGGGACCCCCTATTCGTGAAAGATATTGCGGATATTGAGGCGGATTTCCGCTATGCTGATGCTGAGGTGTTTATATCCCTGCGAGGTTTTCCTGGCCAGTGGAAGGGCAGGTCAGCCGTTAGATTCGATCATCATGGCCCACCAGGTAAGGACCATCTCCAAACAACGCCTGGGGAGATTACTCGGTTACCTGGATGATGCTCAACTGCGCCGCGAAGTCCGTGCCTCTATCAAAGAACACCTGGACCTTGAGTAGCCTAACGCTGTAGTTAAATGGCCATTATAGCTTTATATAATGCGATGTTCCATTGTACAAGGGCTGTGCTCTTCCAGGAAAAATTAATAAAATTAACCTGACACATACCAACAAAAAACTGATATTATATACAATAATAAACAAAGATGCTATACTTTAGGCAAGAGGTGATTTTATGCAAACCGTAAAGGAAATTATGACACCTGAACAGGTGGCTGATTATTTGCAGCTAAATAAGGATACTGTTTACAGGTATATCCGGGAAGGTAAAATCGCGGCATCCAGGCTTGGGAGGAGTTATCGTGTCTTGAGGACGAGTATTGACCTGTTTCTTATGGCCACCAGTACCGGCAGGGCTGATAGGGAAGCTCTCTTCAATCAAATAGAGGCGGTGGCTCTAAAAAATAAAAGTATCGCGGTTAAAGAAGTTGAGCAGGATATTATAGAATCTGTTGCCGAGGTGCGCGGCAAGAGTGGTTGATGCACAGGGCGGTGATAGATACCAATATACTGGTTTCCGGTTTCATATCACCGTTGAGTCATCCCTGGGAAATAGAGAACCGCTGGCGTAAAGGGGAGTTTATCTTAATTACCTCACTGCTCATTATCGATGAAATTAATCGTGTTTTGCATTTGCCCCGCATACAGCATAAATATCATATATCCGAACCTGACATACAAGCTTTTATCCTTGCTCTGATGTACCATACATACTGTAGCGCAGGGAGATTGGTGCTGAAAGGTGTCGCGCCCGATCCAGGGGACGACAAGATAATCTCCTGTGCCGTTGAAGCCATGGCGGATTTTATCGTAACCGGTGATAAAAAACTGCGGGAAATTAAAGCATACCGGGGGATTCGGATTATCAATGCTGAATCGTTTGTAAAAATACTCGATGTTTAAGCTGCGCGTTGATGTCTTTATTGCCCTGTACGAGGTTGTGGCCCGGGGAATAGCGGCCAACAAGAATGCCCTGTTGGAGCGCGCGCTGGTAAAAGAATTGCAGGAATTGAGGCGGCAGGGGAGAAAAGCATTATGGCAGGAAGCAGCCCGGGACCCCCTGTTCCTGAAAGATATGGCGGATATTGAGGCGGATTTCCGCTATGCCGATGTTAATTGACACAACCATCATCATCCTCACTAAGAACGGCGGGGCTAACTTCCCGCGGCTGCTCGAGCGCATCTATAGCCAGCGGTATAAGTGAAGATTTACACACCAGAGCCGGTATAAGTCACTTAGCATCAACAAACCGGGGATATTTGATAAATTAATAACGTTATGTTTAAATAATATGAACGACTTGTACAATTATTATGAACATAATCAAAATCTACAATAAAACAAATTGGTGTATCCTTGAGGCAATCAAGTATGAGCGCATGAATCTGAGAGATGCGGCAAAAAGGCTGAACAGGTCACCGGCAACCATCCATAATAATTTAAAACTGCTCAGGGAATTCGATATCGTAAGGGTTATTAAAAAAAAGAACCAGTATATAATCATGCCTAACACAGATAATTTCTATTACAGGTCTTTCATGCAGGTAATAAATTACGAAACAATACAAGGCTGTAAAGCTTTCCAGGAGCTAATGAAAATGGGCGTAGCAGGCATATATGGCAGTTTTGCCAGAGGGACTGATGACAAAAACAGCGATGTGGACCTCTTTATTTTCACCTTAGCCAAAGAAATAATCATCCGGGAAATCGTTAACAAACTATCCAGAGAACTAAGCAGGGAAATAAACCTGTTGATCCTGAACGAAAGTAAGCTGAAAGACCTGAAAAACAATGATTATGCGTTCTATATGAGATTGAGGCTGGAATCCATAATGTTTAACGGTGATATCTTTGCTTGAAGAGCTATTCGAACAAGGCTTGCTTAAACGGATTGCCAGAAGCAAGGACCTGGCTTTAAAGAGCTTGAAACAGGCAAATTATTTTCTTTTTGAAGCACAGGACATGGTCAGACTGCACAAAGAGAGAATGGCTATCATAGCTTTATATAATGCTATGTTCCATTGTACAAGGGCTTTGCTCTTCAAAGATGGCGTCAAGGAGAAAAGTCATTATGCTGTTGCCAGGTATTTGGAATTCGAATATGTAGATAAAAGTGCTGTAAACAGGAAATTTCTGCTTGTTTTGGATATGTTCCGCGATTACAGGCATGAAAGTTTATATTCGCTGGTCACGATTGATATAAATATTGATTGGGAAGATTATATAAAATGTTGCGGTCAGTTCATTGACACTGTAAATGATATGCTTAAATAATTTTATTCATCTTGCGACTTAAGCTTAATGAGCGGGGTAACCGAAGACGCCTGTTACACGACGGAAAAAGAGACATGACATCAACAGATACCACCATCATCATCCTCACTAAAAACGGCGGGGCTAACTTCCCGCGGCTGCTCGAGCGCATCTATAGCCAGCGGTACAGCGGCAGCTACGAGGTCATTGTCATCGACTCAGGCTCCACCGACGGCACGCTTGAAGAGGCGCGCAAATAT
>Ga0315289_10000247_pt1 | contig 86656 bp, 86 predicted proteins | sample YL17G11_40_MG_FD_203452 | JGI IMG/M metagenome (GOLD analysis project Ga0315289, IMG submission 203452) | Sediment microbial communities from Yellowstone Lake, YNP, Wyoming, USA - YL17G11_40 | ecosystem: Environmental > Aquatic > Freshwater > Lake > Sediment | place: USA: Wyoming | collected...
AGAGTGGAGAAATAATACCAAGCAAATACGAAGAATACAATAAAACAATTGGAACAATTATAATAATAGGTATAAAAAATATGCCCAGTGCAACTCTTCTGTTAACTTCAAAAACTTTTTCGATAGCTAAAATATAAAGCATAATTCCCCATATCAAAAACAAAGCAGTAAATAAATAGGACATCCCAAAACCTAAAAAATTCATCATAAAAGTATTGATTAATTTGCTGATAAGAGAGGGAACAGACGCAAAAGTGAAGCTAATAAAAAGTGCAATTCCATCACTTCTCTTCGTGATAAATTCGCCTACAAGCGAGAAAATCCCTACAGTCAAAAAAGTAAAAATAAATGGTGAAATTATCAGGAGGACTGCAACCAAAGGTGAAAAGACATAGTTGGAAAAAATACTCGAAAATTCTTTTTGAAATTCCATAATAATAGCAGAATTCTCAGCTGCTTTCGACGATAATAAATACTCTAACGAAGCGTAAAATGAAAAGTAAGAAACTGCACCAAAAATAAAAAGATAAGTAACAGTTGCATATAGTGGCTTTCTCTCTCGTATGTGTTGAAAAGTTTCATTAGGTTTAGAAATAACCTTCCAAAAAAGCTTAAAAGTCTCAAACATATTTATTTACCGTATATAAGAAATACTCAATAAAATCTTCTGGAAAGTTCGTACATTCAATTCTCTTATTATTTTCCATTTTCATAATTCTCCTTTATGTATTCAATTAATCGCTTAATGCTTTTTTCAACTGTGGATTTGATAGTGCAGCCTGCGGCAGCTCTGTGCCCGCCCCCACCAAAATGTTCAGCAATTTCGCTTACATTAGTTCCTTTTTTTCCTCTAAGGCTTACCCTGACTTCGCTCTTCCTTGTTTCTTTAAAAAGGAGTGCAATCTTTGTTTCTCCGGTTCTTCTCAAAACATCTATGATTCTTTCTGTATCCTCCCCTACGGCCCCAGTTTCCTCAAAATCTTTGAGTGTAATAAAAGAATAAACTATTCCATTTTCTATAATAAGCCTCGAAAGAGCAATTCCAAGCATTTTAAGATGCCCGACTGTTTCTCTTTCGAAAATCATATCCGAAACAAAATCTGGTTTCGCGCCATAATCAAGCATTTTAGAAGCAGAGTCAAAAGCAAATTTATTCGTATTAGCGTAATGAAACGACCCTGTATCTGTGAGTAATCCCGTAAAAAGATCATTAGCGATGTCTTCGTTGATTGGAAATCCACATTTTTCAAGTATTCTGAGTATAAGTACTGTTGTGGATGGAGCGTTTCCATCTACTAAATTATAGGTTGCAAAATGACCGTTTGAAATATGGTGGTCTATATTTATAGTTATATTAAAAAGTTCAAGGTTTTTCTCTAAATCTTCTATTCTATTTGTGCCTGCTGCATCGAGCAAGATCCCAACTTCCATCTGATTTAAGGTATCCAGGTTTTTATTAATAAGGCCAAAGCCTTGGAGGAAATCAAACTTCAAAGGAACAGGCTCTGGAACATTAAATAGAACTTTTTTGCCTTTCAAAATAAGGGAACTACCAAGGGCTAAAACAGAGCCTATAGCATCACCATCTGCATTAACATGAGTAAAAAGTGCAAAGCTATTGTATTTTTTTAAAACAGTGCAAATATCATTGATGTTACTCATTTTTCTCTTCGATTTCCTTTTCAATGTCTTCAAGAATTTTCAACACTTTATCTCCCTTTTGAATTGAAAGGTCAAAATGAAAAGATAAAAGAGGAACCTTTCTCATCTCTCTAAGGCGAAAAGCAATATCCTTCTGAATTTTTTTTGAAACCCTTGATACGCTTTTTATGATTCCCTCTGCTTGATCCTCTTTGCCCAAAACAGTGTAAAACACCTTTGCATAGTGCAGATCATTGGAAACTTCCACATGAGTTACGAATACCTCTTTAAGCAAAGGATCATCGAAGTTTTTCAAATAAGTTGAAACTTCCCTTTCTATTGCAGATTGTACTCTTGACTTTCTAAGTTCGCTCATTTTTATAACCCTTCCTTATGTCCAAGATTGATAAAATTCCTAAAACTGCTAGAATTAAACTTGAAATTATTTCAAAACTGAAAGTTATTCCTGATATTAAAATTAATGAAAAAAGAAAAATAAAAAGACTAACAGCGCTTATTAAACGGATGTTTTCCAGAGAAAGAATTGAAACACTTAAAGATAGTAAAATTACACCGACAATATACCACGCATGAAGGCCAATCCCAAAGACAAGAGCAAGCCCAAGGCCAACAAGCAACAGTCCGGCGAAAATTTCTATTTGCTTGAAGTAATTCCTGACGGATTTAAAGACAGCAAAAAATTTATTTATTGCAAATGCGGTTAAGATAAATGGAATTCCTAAACCAAGAGAGTAAAAACTCAAAAGAAAAATTCCTTTACTCATTGTGTCGTAAGTACTCGCCTGAGTAAGAATGGCACCGAGTATTGGACCAACGCAGGGTGTCCACCCAAAGCTAAACGCAACTCCAAGAAGGAGTGCATTAAAAAAGGAAGGAGAGGTTTTTCTTACGTGAACTTTCTTTTCGTAATTAAGAAAATTTAGTCTTATTACTCCAGCTGTATGGATGCCAAACAAAATGATAATTATCCCTGCAACAAGGTCAAATATTTTCTTATTTCTTGCAAGTACTTTCCCAACTGCAGAGGCAGATGCTCCAAGAATTATAAATACAATTGAAAAACCAATAACAAAAGCAATTGAATTAACAATAATTCTTTTTGAATTTCTGTTTTCCTCTTTTAAATCTTCAAGAGAAACACCTGACACGTAAGAAATGTATGCAGGTATAAGAGGCAATACACATGGCGAAACAAAAGACAAAAACCCAGCAACAACCGCTGTTAAAATCGAAATACTGCTCATAACGCCTCCAAACTAAATTAACAATACTGAAAGTATACCAGTTAAAAATATTCCGTCAAAATTACCTCTTGCAAGCAAAAAAGCTACAAGGACAGTTATAAATGGTGGTAAAAAAAATGGAATAGCAATGCCTACACCTTTTACTGGTTTTGCAAACATGTGGCAGAAAACTGAAACTATGATTACTGAAATAATAGTTATCAAAATTTGTATAAAATGCCCCGAAACAAGCATCCTTATGAATTCGTATAATGATATTATTATAGGGATAAGTGCTCCACCAACATTAAGAGCTACAAGTATATCCTCTGAAATCACAACTAGCACCCTATAGCTCCCCCTGAAGAAGTTAACAACTCTTTCTTGAATTAAAGGCACCTTGGATTTTAATCTTTTTATAGGAATATTTATTGCACTACCAATAAGAGTAAAAAGAAAAAGTAAAAAACCAATTGCAGGGGAGAATCCAAGCCTCGCAAAGACTGCAACAATGCCTCCTGTATATAAAAAGACAAGGATTGACAATAGCAAAAACAAAAAGACTAAAAAAACTATAAACAAAGGGAAGCCAATTGGAATAAAATTATAATCTTTCTTCATTTCTTTCACTCATACATTATATTTAATTTATAAATTTTGTTACTTATTAATTAAAAATTATTTTTCATTTTTTTTTAAACTAGATATAATTTGGCAATGGGATATTTACCTAACTTTTTAATTTGGATGATATATATTGCCGTTTTTATATTTGGGCTTATAATTGGAAGTTTTTTAAACGTCGTTATTTACAGAGTTCCTAGGAATCAATCCATAATAAATCCACCTTCCCGTTGCCCCAAATGCAACACAAAATTAAAATGGTATGACATGATTCCTTTGCTAAGCTATATTATTTTAAAAGGGAAGTGCAGGTATTGTGGAACAAAAATTTCTTTTCAATACCCCTTAGTGGAGTTTCTTGCGGGTATAACTTTTGTTATTGTATTTCAAAAATTCGGATGGTCACTCCAATTTTTAAAATGGATTGTTTTTACAAGTCTCTTAATTTCAACTGGTTTAATAGACCTTTCAGGGGGCATTGTTCCAGATATTATTGTCCTACCGGGATTAATCCTGGGTGTCTTATTTTCAATATTCAGCGGCAAAACAGGTATGCTAGGATCAATATATGGTTTGACTACCATGGGTGCATTCTTCTTAATCGTAATCCTTTTATCAAGAGGGGGGATGGGCTGGGGAGATTTGACTTTTGGAGCAATGATTGGCTCATTTCTTGGTTTTCAGCTCAGTTTATTGACTCTTCTGCTCGCATTTGTCATTGGCGCTCTGACAGGACTGGCAGCTATAATCATTAAGAAAAAGGGGCGCAAAGACACTATTCCATTTGGCCCATTTTTATCTATAGCAGCATTTGTTGCATCAATTTATGGCTTTGAAATTTTAAAAATATATTTGAAATTTTTGCATTTTTCGTAAAATTAAAAAAAGGAGGTAAGTATGAGTGCATGGCTTGGTGGAAATAAAAAAACACCTGTAATCGGGGTAGATCTCGGCTCAGGTTTCATCAAAATGGCACAGTTCAAAGAGGAACAAAACTCTCTTAAGCTTGTAAATTTTGGTGTTCTATCTGTTCCAGAAGGCGCTATTGTAGAGGGAAGAGTGGAAAAAACTAAAGAGATAGTAGAAATTCTTAAAGAGCTTATATCCTTCCATTCTTTTATAGGAAATAGAATTGTCGCAAATGTATCAGGTCAACTTGTAGTTGTAAAAGAAATAATTATGGATGTGCTACCAGAAAATGAATTAGACGAAGCCGTTAAGTGGGAAATAGAAAAATTTCTTCCCTTCCCTGTGGATAAAGCAGCGTTTGACTATCAGATTTTAAACGAACTAATAGAGGAAGGCAGGGTAAATAAACTGAATATTCTCGTTGCATCCGCTCCGCTTGAAGTGGTCGAATTAACGGCTGAGCTTTTTAAAATGGCAAATTTAGATCCTGTAGCAGTTGAGGTTGAACCATTCTCTATTCTCAGGCTTCTTCGTTTTGACCCAGAATTTTCTTTTGAGAACGAAGTTCTTTTTCCAGTAATCAACATTGGCTACAATTACACATCAATTAACATGGTGGATAAAGGAATGGTGAGATTTTCAAGAACAATTCCTACCGGTGGAAGGAAAATTACCGACTCCATAGCAAGTGCTCTTGGCAAAAGCTTTGAAGAAGCAGAAGAAATAAAAATTAAAGAACTCGATCTTACAAAAGAAAGTCCATTAACAAAAGCCACCATGGCATTATTCGATGGACTCTCTCTTGAAATTAAGAGGTCTATTAATTTTTACTTCAATAAATTCAATGATGGAAAAACGATGGACACTGCAATACTTATTGAAGGTGGTTCTGCTAATATAAAGGGTATAGAAAAATATATTGAAACCTCTGTTGGATATGCTTCGGGTGTGAACAGATTATTTACAAATATTGCCAAATTCGACTCTAATTTATTCACTAAAGAATATTTATTCGAGATGGCACCCATGTTTTCTGTAGCAACTGGACTTGCATTGAGAGGACATACTTTAAAATCTGTAGCCAAAAAGAAAGTTCCTCAGGAACAAGCAGAAAGCGTTTTGGCTTACAAAAAGGGGTGAAAAATGTATAACATAGTTGATATCAATCTCCTTCCCGGCAAGAAAAGGAAGAGGATGTCGAAAGAGAATCGCCAAGTCATTACTATAGGCATTATGTTGCTACTTATTGTCGCCCTTTTTTATGGTGGATTAAAGTATCAATTATATACTAAAAATACACATTTAGAAGACGTGAATAACCAGATTGCTGCACTGAAGAGTGTTGAGGATACACTAAACCTGAGAAATCAACTTGGCGCAAGTGTGTTTTCCTATGAAAGCACGATTGAAAGACTCGCAATATCTCAAATAACCTGGAATAACGTCATAGCCCAATTAGGTAGCGCGATACCAAAGGAAACTTTTATAGAATCAATCATGGCAGATAGGACCAAGAATCTAATTACTATATCTGGCCATACTACTGACCTGCAAAAATTAGCCTGGACTGCAAATTCTATTAAATCTAATGAAAACTTCAAAGATGTTCAAGTTGTAAACTATACAATACCGCTTGGTGTTTCTAAAAATATAACGGGCGAACCAGAGTATGCAACCTTTGTTATCTCTTTTCAATGGAAGGAGATTAAAAAATGAAAGAACTAAATTTAAAGTTAACAAGGCCAATGATAAAGATAAAAGTTCTTTTAATGGTAGTTTTATATGCCATAATTATTCTCGCATTTTTTTGGTATGTAATAAAGCCGGATATTCAGAGATTGAACTCTTTAAATGATGAAATCTGGAAACAAGAAGAAAGATTGAATCTTTTATTAACGGCTCAGCAAAAAATAAACAGCATCCAGAATGATATTTCAAGTTTCAACGAAAGGATCGCTCAGCTTTCTTATATATTGCCATCTCAAAGCGATGAGTTCCTTTATGGCGAGGAAATCTTAATAATCGGCAAAAAAGACAATGTCAAGATAACACAATTGAATTTCCCTAAAACTGCACAAACTGGAACTCAAGGCAACAATGTTACTTTCAATGTTTCATTCGAAAGTCCAAAACTCAATAACGTTAAACTATTCTTAGACTCTTTGAAGTCTTTCCCGCAAATAACGGAATTAGACAATCTCAATATCAGTTATACAAAAGACACAAAAACCGGTGAAACAAAATACCTTGTTTCAATAAAAGGTATAATTAACCTATATCAAGGGAAGTGATGAAATGAAAGAAAAAGAACAAAAGAAAAAGGCTAAACTGAATATTTCAAAAGGTACGATTATTACCATTTTAATAATTATTGCACTATTTGCCGTATGGAATTTTATCCTTATGCCAAAAATTTTCGAAACAAAGAAGGTCCATATGCCAGCAGAAATACCAACCGTCAAACGAGGAAATATTACTTTTATTAATGATGAAATCCAAAAAAGGCAAATGACAGTACCTACCCTTATTGCACCAGAAAATACTTTAGGCAAACCTAATCCATTTGAATAAAAAAGAAAAAAATGGATAGATTAAAAAGATTTTTTAAAATCATTACAAACAATAACATGGATGCTCTACTTGTGACTAGCATCCCCAATATAAGATACATTTCCAACTTTACAGGGGAAGAGGGGTTTTTACTCGGACTAAACGGAGAAGCTTATTTAATAGTTGATTCAAGATTTACTGATCAAGCAAAATCAGAGGCCACAAAAAACATAAATGTTATAGAATACAAGGGAAAGTTCCCTCCATTTTTACAACAAATGCTTGCCTCAAAGAAAGTTCACTGGCTCGGCATCGAAAAGGTAAGAATCAACTATTCTTTATATTCTTCCCTTGAATCAATTCCTTTCTTAAAAATTGTTCCTACAAATGACTTAGTTGAAGAAATGCGCATTATAAAAGACAAAGAAGAAATTGAAACTATGAAAAAGGCCTTTAAAGCATCCACAAAATCCTTTAATGATACACTTCCATTTATAAAAGAGGGGATATCAGAAAAAGACATTGCCGCAGAACTTGAGTATAGATTTAGAAAAAATGGTGGGGAAAAATCCTCTTTTGACACAATTGTGGCTTCAGGAAAAAGAGGTGCTTTTCCCCACGGAGTTGCATCCGATAAAAAAATAAAAGCAAATGAACCAATTGTTATTGATTTTGGTTTATTCTATCATGGATATGCCACAGATACGACAAGAACAATTATTTTAGGCAAACCAAAAAACAAATTTAAAAAGATATACGGAATTGTAAAGGACGCGCAGGCTCTCGGCAGAGAATCTGTTAAAAGCGGGGTTAAAGCATCAAATGTTGATAAAATCGTTAGAGATTTTATAAAAGAGAAGGGTTTTGGAAATTATTTTACTCATGGTTTAGGTCACGGAGTAGGCCTTGAAATTCATGAAAACCCCTTTGTAAATGAAGGTTCCACCTTTACTCTTGAAGAAAATATGGTAATAACTATTGAGCCTGGCATCTACCTTCAGGGTAAATTTGGAACAAGGATAGAAGATACAACATTGGTTGAGAAGGAGGGTTGTTTTAACCTGACGGATATAACTCACGATTTGATAATCCTCTAAAAATCAGGGGATTTCTCGTTTAGTATTTGGCACCAAGTGAGAAGTTTTTCTAAAAATTAGGGAATTTTTATATCAGATTTATATAAAGATTGAAGTATCTCGTAATCAGTAAAATCTAATGTTAGCGGAGTAATAGCCACGAAGCCTTCTTTAACAGCTTCAGTATCTGTGTCATTTTGCTCTTCTGGCTTTAGCTTTCCCCCTATCCAGTAGTATTCTTTTCCAAAAGGATCTGCGCCTATTTTTACCCGTTCGACATATTCTCTTCGCCCTTGCCTTACAAACTTAAATCCTTTAATGTATTTCTCAGAAAGGTTTGGAAAATTCAAATTAAAATATACTTTTCCAGTTATTCCTTTATCTATAATTACTTTTATAAATAATGGAGCGAATTTCTCAACATATGAAAAATCAGGGTTTTCCAATGCATCTACAGAAAAAGCGAAAGAAAGAATGCCATTTATTGCTCCTTCACGAGCACCTGCAACTGTTCCTGAATAAATTATATCATAGCCAAGATTTGGGCCATTATTTATTCCTGAAACAACAATGTCCATTTTTTCAGAAATAAGTTCATCAATTGCAAGAAGAACGCAATCAGCCGGAGTTCCTGAAACCCGAAGCGATACCTTTTCTCCAATATTAATCGGGTACTTCTCAACTCTCAAAGGCTTATGTAAAGTAGTTGCATGGCTTCCAGCACTTTGAGGATTCTTAGGAGCCACAATATAAACATCGCCGAGACTTATCATCGAAGATGCAAGTATTTTAATGCCTTCTGCTTCAATACCATCGTCATTTGTTACAAGTATTCTCATTTTTACCTCTTTAAATTTAGTTAAATAATGATATAATTTTATAGGTTTTTTTCAAGGAGGTCCAATGGAATTTAACAGACCAATTTGGGTAGAAGTAGATGCAGCAAAGCTAAGAAACAACCTGAATCATGTTAAAAAAATTGTAGGAAATAAAAAAATTATAGGAGTCGTTAAAGCAGATGCATACGGCCATGGAGCAAAAGAAGTTGCAAAAATTCTAGAGCAAGAAGGAATATACGCAGTTGCAGTTGCTTCACTCGAAGAAGCTCTAAATTTAAGAGAGAGTAAAATTAAAATACCGGTTTTAACGCTTGGCTATATTTATCCTAAAACTCTTGACATTGCAGCAAAGAACAACATTTCAGTAACTATGTTTGATAAAAATTTTATAAAAAGATTAAAAGAATATAAAGGAAAAGAAATATTAAACATACATATCAATGTTGATACCGGGATGGGAAGGCTTGGCTTATTTCCATCAGAAGTAGGCAAATCTGTTGAGGAAATTAAAAAACTTAAAAATATCAATATTGAAGGCATATATACACACTTTGCAACAGCCGATTCAGATCTTACCTATGCAAAAGAGCAGCTGAACCTCTTTAAGAATGTGCTGGATAGCCTTAAAAAAGAAAGGCTTTTACCAAGATTGATTCACGCAGCAAATAGCGCAGGCATTTTAAATATGAAGGAGGCTTTTTTTAATGCTGTTAGACCAGGTATTTTGCTATACGGATTATCTCCGTTTAATGACAGAGAAATAGAATTCGAGCCAGTTATGAGCTTCAAAGCAAGAATAATTTTTTCAAGAAACATGCCTAAGGGGAAAGGGATAAGTTATGGAAAAATTTTTATAACAAAAAAAGAATCTTTACTTGCTACAATTCCCGTTGGATATGCCGATGGTCTTTCGAAGAATTTATCAAACAAAGGTGAAGTTCTTGTAAAAGGAAAAAGGGCAAAAATTGTAGGAAATATAACAATGGACCTCACAGTGATAGATGTAACAGATTTTCCTTACATACATCCAGGTAACGAAGTTGTAATAATTGGCAAGCAGGGCGAAGAAGAGATTACAGCATCAGAAATTGCAAAGAAAGCAGATACAATAAATTATGAAATAGTAACAAGGATAGGCAAAAGAGTAAAAAGGGTGTATAAAAATTGAAATTTTTGATAAAATATATAAATATAATTTATATACTAAATTAGGAGGCAATGAAAATGGAAATTAACATTACTTCAAAAGGTTTAGACATTTTGCCAGAGCATCTTGAAAAAGAAGTAACAGAGAAATTAAATAAACTTAAAAGATATTTTAATAATGTTCAAAAAGCGTCGGTTGCTTTAACCAAGCAAAGAGGACAATATACAGCTGAAACGACTTTATATGTTGCGGGACGTTTGATTAGAGCAGTTGGAAAAGGTAGTTTACTTGATAGTGCTTTGAATAAAAATTTAAGCAAATTAAAGACTCAAGTCCAAAAATATAATGAACACTTTAAGAGTCCAAGGTATAAAACCAAAACTATTGAGGCAAATTTAGTTGAGGAAACTCCAAAAATAGTTAAAGTAAAGACTTTCACAATAAAGCCCATGAGCGTAGAGGAGGCAATACTTCAGCTTGAACTACTTGACCATGATTTCTTTATTTTCAAAGAGGAAGCTACCGATGAATACAATGTAATTTACAAAAGAAAAGACGGAAATTATGGTCTTATTAAACCACAAGGTTAAAGTTTTGGTATGCTTTTAGATATTTTTGACCCGGTAAAGAGAAACCTAAAAAAGTACTGGGAAATAGTAAATGTTGTAAATTCATTTGAAGAACAAATAAGCAAACTTTCTGATTTTGAATTAAAGACAAAAACTGTTGAATTCAAAGAAAGGCTCTCGAAAGGAGAGGAAGATCAATCAATTCTCCCCGAAACATTTGCAGTTGTTAGAGAAGTTGCAAAACGAACAGTTAATATGAGGCCCTTTGATGTTCAAATCCTTGGTGCCATTGTTCTGTATAATGGCGGTATTGCAGAAATGAAAACAGGCGAGGGAAAAACACTTGTTGCAACTATGCCTCTTTATCTTAATGCGCTTCAGGGCAAGGGTGGCCATCTTGTAACTGTAAATGATTACCTTGCAAAAAGGGACAGCGAATGGATGGGCCCTATATATTCATTTCTTGGGCTTACTGTCGGTTTAATTCAACACGATTCATCTTATGAAGATAGACGGCAGGCTTATAATAGCGATGTAACATATGGAACGAATAATGAATTCGGATTCGATTATTTAAGAGATCATATGGCACTCGGCCCTGAACAAATAGTTCAGAAAGAACTTTATTACGCAATTGTAGATGAAGTTGATAGCATACTGGTAGATGAAGCAAGGACCCCTCTTATAATTTCAGGACCATCCGAAGAATCAACTTCTATGTACTATACTGCAAAAAAAGTTGCGGACAATCTAATTGAAGGAGTTGATTTTGAGGGAGATGAAAAAATGAAAACAATTGACCCGAAAGAGGAGGGTATGCACAAAATAGAAAAAATGCTTCATAACGATAATCTTTACGATGAAAAATTTACTGAAGAAGAGATGGTAAATGTTGATGCAATTCAAACCTTGAGAGAACAAAATCAAAAAATGAGAGCCCATATAAATCAGGCGCTTAAAGCAAGGCAATACTTTAATAAGGATGTTGACTACATCGTAAAGGATGGTGAAGTAATAATCGTTGACGAATTTACTGGTCGATTAATGTTTGGAAGAAGATACAGTGATGGCCTCCATCAGGCGATAGAAGCAAAGGAAGGACTTGCAGTTAAAAGTGAAAGCCAGACACTCGCTACAATTACTTTCCAGAACTACTTCAGGCTGTATAAAAAACTTGCAGGTATGACTGGTACAGCCTTAACTGAAAAAGATGAATTTAAAGAAATATATAATCTCGATGTTTATGCAATCCCCACCAATGAGCCTGTTATAAGAAACGATCGCCCCGATGTTGTGTTTAAAACGGAGAGTGCGAAATTCAGAGCAATAGTTAAAAAAATAAAAGAATTGTACGTAAAAGGCGAACCTGTGTTGGTTGGAACGAGATCCGTAGAAAAATCTGAAAGAATATCCACAATGCTTAAAAAAGAAAACATACCACATAACGTTCTCAATGCAAAATATCACGAAAAAGAAGCTATGATAATAAAAGATGCAGGCCAATATAAAATGGTTACAATTGCAACAAACATGGCAGGAAGAGGTGTTGATATAAAACTTGGTTCCGGAATCACTAACCTTGACGGTCTTTTTATTCTTGCTACAGAAAGACACGAGGCAAGAAGAATAGACAATCAATTAAGAGGAAGATCTGGAAGACAGGGAGACCCGGGAGAATCTCAATTTTATGTATCTCTTGAGGATGACTTGATGAGAATTTTTGGTGGTGATACCATAAAAAGGGTATTAACAACTTTAAAAATAAGTGAGGATGAGCCAATTGAACATCCTCTGCTTTCAAGGACAATTGAAGGAGCACAGAAAAAGGTAGAAGCTTATAACTTTAGCATTCGCAAAAACCTTCTTGATTATGATAACGTGCTTGAGAAGCAAAGAGAACTTATATATAGTGAAAGAGATAAAATATTCAGACAAGAATCTGTTAAAAATGAAGTAATAGAGATGCTTAAGGATGTTATTGAAAAAATATTCTTAGCTCACTATCCTGAAAACGAGGAAATTGAAGAACAAAACATAATAGAATTAGAAAATGCATTAAGTCAAGTATTTAACAGAAAAATAAAATTTGATATTAATTCAATCTCAAATTCATCAAAAGAGCATATTTTGAATGATGTATTAGAAAATGCGATTAAAATATACGAAGAAAAAGAGCAGTACATTGGCACGGAATTGATGAGGAAAGTGGAAAAGTATGTACTGCTTCGTATGATCGACTCTAATTGGAAAGATCATCTATATGCAATGGATGACCTTAAAGAAGGGATCGGCTTAAGAGCATATGGACAACAGGATCCATTAATGGCTTATCAAGTAGAAGGCCACGATTTATTCGACAATATGATGGCAAGGATAGAAGAGGATACTGTAAAAACTATTCTACGAATAGAAATCCAAAAAGAAGAAACTAAACAAAACAAAAAAGAAGAGGAAAAACCAAAGGAAAACAATCAAGAAACCTCTATATCAAAAGAAGAAAGGCAAAAGAGGAGACAACTCGAGAAGAAGCTAAAAAAGAAGAGGAAATTATGATCTCTGATGAAGTAAAAAGAGATATTGAAAAGATTATTTTTAGAATTAACAAATCTTTAGATTATGACTGGCTAAAAGAAAAACAAGATATTCTAAAAGCTGTTGAAGTTGACTATTCCTCTGAAAATTTCTGGAAAAGAGAAGACGCAAAAGAAAAAATAAAGTTACTTTCATTTACTAAAAAAGAGATAGGAAAGTTTAACGAAATTAAAAAGCTTAAAGAAGATATCGAAGCAATGAGAGAATTATATGAAGAGACAAGCGAAATAATGGATGTAGAGGCCGCAAAAATTGTTAAAGATGCAGAAAAAAAAGTTAAGAGTTTGGAAATTGAGAGATACCTTTCCGATCCTTATGATGATTTAAATGCTTTCTTATCTTTTTCTTCTGGAGCCGGAGGAGTTGATGCTCAGGATTGGACTGAGATGCTTCTAAAAATGTATTTAAAATGGGCTGAGAGAAAAAATTTTGAAACAAGGTTACTCGATGAAGCAATAGGAGAAGAAGCTGGCATAAAAAGTGCAACAGTTCATGTAAAAGGAGAATTTGCATACGGCTTTTTAAAAGTGGAGGCAGGAGTTCACAGGCTTGTGAGAATTTCTCCTTTCGATGCAAATAAAAGAAGACATACTTCATTTGCACTCGTAGAGGTTATTCCGGAACTTGCAGAAATTGAAGATATAGAAATTGATGAAAAAGATTTAAGAATTGACATTTTCAGAGCAAGCGGACATGGAGGGCAGAATGTGCAAAAAGTAGAGACTGCGGTTAGAATTACTCATATTCCAACTGGGATCACTTCAGAATGTCAGGATGAGCGCTCCCAGTCTCAAAATAAATTGATGGCAATGAAAGTTCTAAAATCAAGGCTATTGGTACTTGCAAAGAAAAAGAAAAATGAAACCATCAAGGAAATCAAAGGAGAATTTAAATCAGCAGAGTGGGGCAACGAAATAAGATCTTACGTATTACAACCCTATCAACTTGTCAAAGACCATAGAACAAATTATGAAACTGGTAGGATTGGAAACGTTTTAGAGGGAGAAATTGATGAATTCATCTGGGCATACCTCAAAAATCAAAAATAAGAAACAAGCCCTCAAAAGTATCATAATTAATTCACTTGGCATATTTGTTGGCTCTCTTATTTATGCGCTTGGTATAAATATTTTCATACAACCAAATCATATTGCACCAGGGGGGTTCATAGGAATTTCAATCATCATTAACCATTTTGCACCAATTCTTAAAATTGGTATCCTATTAATCATCATGAATATCCCATTGCTTATAGTAGGATGGAGAAGGTTGGGCATTAAATTTCTCTTTGGCACCATAGTGGGGACTATACTCTCTTCAATTTTGATAGATATAACCTTGCCATTTGCACCTCAAATAAAAACAGAGCCAATCCTGGGAGCTATTTATGGCGGGTTTTTAATGGGAGCAGGTATTGGCATTATATTTAGGTTTTTTGGTTCTACAGGGGGAACCGACCTTCTTGCTCAAATTGTATACGATTATACCGGCCTTCCTTTCGGACAGAGCTTAATGTTCATTGATGTTTCAATAATAATACTCGCCGGCGTATTCTTTAAAAGCGTGAGTATCCCTCTGTACTCAATAATTGCTGCATTAATAAGTAATTATGCAATTGACATAGCACAAGAGGGTTTTAGATTCTATAAAACAGTATTAATAATTACAAAAGAGCCTGATAAAATTAAAGAGGCTGTATTAAATGAGATGGAAAGAGGTATTACAGAGTTAAAAGCAAAAGGAGCTTACACTGGCGAAGATAAAACAGTTCTAATGGTCGCCATACCTCATACTGAAATCTCAAAAATTAAAAAACTTGCAGTTGAAATAGATCCAGAAAGTTTTATAATAATCGGAGATGCATCAGAAATAATAGGACAAGGATTCAAATCGCCTAAGGAGAGAATATGATAGAAATAAGAGACCTTGAGAAAATTTACCCAAACGGCACAACTGCTCTCACAAAAATAAATTTAACAATAGAAAAAGGCGAGTTTGTTTACGTTGTTGGAGAATCAGGTGCAGGGAAAACTACACTCTTAAAGATTTTGCATGGAGAAGAATGCTCTACAACTGGATACATAAAATACTTGGGTAAAGATATAAGAAACATACCTTCACATACTCTAAAAAGAAGGATAAGTTTTTCTTACCAGGATTTTATGCTAATCGAAGACAGAACTGTATTTGAAAACATAACTCTGCCATTACAATTTATCGGGGAAAGTCTTCGAAGTTTAGCAAGCAAATCTTTCACAATCCTTGAAGCTATGAAATTAAAAGATAAAATGTATAAACTCGTAAAAGAACTCTCAGGGGGCGAGAAACAAAGGATATCAATTGCACGAGCAATAATAGCCAATCCTGAAGTAATTCTATTAGACGAACCTTTCGGGAACCTTGATAAGGAAACTGCAGGAAAAATGATGCCTTACATAGAAGCTTTGAACGAAAAAGGTACAACGATTATAATGGCAACACACCACATGTTGGAAGAAAATTCTACTCCAAAAAGAATAATAAAATTAAAGAAAGGCAGGATAATAAACAAAGAATATGTTTAGATTTTTCTATTTACTAAGACAAACAATGCTTTTATTTAAAGAGAGTAAAAAGATTATTTTTATTACAATTGTTTTCCTCACAATAGGCATAGTTACCCTCGGTTCGACGTATATTATTGGTACAAAACTCTTTCAAAGTTCACTTTCTGCGACAAATAAACTAAACATCACTGCATTTTTTTCCTTAGATACCACTCCTCAAGAAATAGCCAATACAACAGAGGAGATTAAATCAATTGATGGAGTAAAATCTGTTTCTCTGATAACAAGCGAGCAAGCAAAACAAGATTTTTTAAATGTTTTTCCACAATACAAAGATATAATGAATTCTCTCAAAAGAAATCCATTACCATATACGATTAAGGTAGAAATAAACGATCTTTCCTCGGGTGAAAGAATTAAGGATCTCATAAAAGATTTCCCAAATATCGATTCCGTTGTTTTTTCAGCAGATACTGCAAAGAAACTAAATAACCTTGTAAAACTCCTATGGACATTATTCGTGTCAATTTTGATTGTAGTAATTGCAGAGTTCATATTTATTGTACAAAGTTCCACTTCTTTTCTTATTGACTTCAGGAAAACCGAGATAAAGGTTTTGAACCTTATAGGCGCCGACAAGGGTTTTATCGAATTTCCCTTCCTAATTTTATTTTCTATGTTCTCTATTATTGCCTGGGCAATATCAATTTTAATACTACAAAAAATTAATATATGGAGCGATTCAATAGTGCAAAGTTTATTGCCCTTTTCGAACGTTTATTTTTCTGTAAACACTTTTAATGTATTCTTGTCCTTGCTTGCATTTTCACTTGTCCTGAGCATCATTGGAAGCCTTTTACCATTGAGGAGAGTAAGTTGAAGAAAATAACAATCTTTCTTATAATTATTTCGTTTTTTTCGCTGTTTTTTGTGAAACAACCTGCTCTTTCAGGGCTCGATGAAGAAAAAAAGAAGCTTGAACAGTACAAAACTGAACTTGAGAAAGTTAAATCTACCATTAAAGAAATAACAACATCTTCTCAGGAAATAACCAGTCTAATAAACGGCCTTGATGGTGAAATAAATATAGTTACAGGTAACATAAATTACGCAGAAAATAAAATTTCAGCTCTTGAGAATGAAATATCACAAAAAGAAACCCAAATAAAATCAAGAGAAAATGAAATAAATTTGAGAGAGGGAGAACTTGAAGAACTACTGAATCTATCTTATAAACTTTCGCAAGTTTCCACAATGGAGCTGCTATATGAAGGAAGCGAACCAGCAATTGTTCAGCAAAGAATCTCTTACATTTCTTATATATCTTCATATAGTAATTCATTGATGGGACAAGCTCAAAAGGATAGACAAGAACTGTTAGTGGAAAAAAATAACCTACAAAAAAGTAAAAACAACCTCACTAATTTTCTTAATCAAAAAATTCAAGAACAAAGCATTCTAAAAGATGAAGTAGAAATAAAATCAAGCTTGTTGAAAAGCTTACAAGAGAAAAAGACTTATTATTTATTTCAGAAAAGCGAAATAGAAGAGGAAATAAAGAAGGAAGATGCGCTGATAAAAAAATTAATCGAAGAGGCCATGAAGTCCCAGCTTACGTTAAAAACTGGCCTTATTTGGCCCATAAAAGGCGAAATTACTTCTGGTTTTGGATGGAGAACAAGCCCCATATGGGGAGGAAAAGAGTTTCACGAAGGGATTGATATCGCAGTAAATACCGGAACTCCGGTTAAAGCGGCAGCAGATGGCGAAATTATTTATGTAGATTGGATGACAGGCTATGGAAATCTTGTTATAATTTCTCACGGATCAGATGTTTCAACCTTTTACGCTCACTTAAAATCTTTTACAATTAAGAAAGGAGAAATGGTAAAACAGGGACAGACAATTGCATATTCCGACAATACTGGTTGGTCAACTGGACCTCACCTGCACTTTGGGGTATATATTGGCAATAAAGCAATAAATCCGTTAGACTATTTACCCAAAAATCCTTGAATTTAAATGAAAATTCTTTATAATAATAACCTTGAGAGGTGAATAAATGGAAGATAGTGAACTTTACGTGGAACTTTTAAAAAAAATTAAGGCCAATAAATACTGGCTTATACAAATAATTCTTAAGAAAGGCAAAAATTTATCAAAAATAAGCCCTGAATTCAATCCATTTTATGCTGAAGATTTTCTCACTAAAGTTAATAAAAATCTATTAAAGGAGAAAGAAGATAAAAAATAATGTCTTGCTTGCCGTAACTGGCAGCATTGCAGCTTACAAAGCAATTGAAATTTTAAGAGGGTTGCGCAAGGAACAAAAAAGCATAAAAGTTATTTTAACAAAGGGTGCAGAGCAATTCATTAATAAACTCTCCTTTGAGTCATTAGGCGCTCATGAGGTATTAACTGACGAAGATCAGTTTAGTGTCGATAAAGATGGTATTTCAATACATCTTTCCCTTTCAAGGTGGGCTGATTGTATTATTATTGCACCAGCGAGTGCAGATATTATTGCCAAAATAAGAGCCGGAATAGCTGATAGTTTGCTTCTAACAACTGTTCTTGCTTCGAAAAAACCTCTTTTTATAGCCCCTTGCATGAACGAAAATATGCTGCTTAACAAAATTACAGCTGATAATATAGAGCATCTGAAAAACAACAGAGTGATGTTTATTGAAGCAGATGAAGGCCAACTTGCTGATTTTAAAATAGGCAAAGGGAGATTACAGGAACCTAACAAAATCGTTTCATTAATTACCGACTATCTTAACTACAGCGACAAATTCTTTGCAGGAAAAAAAATACTGATAACTGGAGGCTCGACAAAAGAATATATTGACCCTGTAAGATTTATAACAAATAGTTCCAGTGGCAAGATGGGTGTTAGCATCGCAAGAGTAGCCAAGGCAATGGGGGCATACACAAATCTAATTTCTGGAGAAATCTTGACTAATTTGCCAATTTTAGATAAATACCAAAAAGTAGAAACAACAGAGGAAATGCTAAAAGCAACTAAAGAAGCTTTTAAAGCTTCAGATATTCTCATAATGGCTGCGGCCCCGGTCGATTTTAAACCAGAAACAATTTCTGCTACGAAAATTCCAAAGAAAAAGGAAATAACGCTCAAGCTTTTAGAAACACCCGATATTCTTAAGGAAATATCTAAAGAAAAAGGTAATAAGATTATTGTAGGTTTTGCTCTTCAAACTGAGAATCTTGAAAATAAAGCATTAAAAAAAATGAAAGAAAAAAATATGGATATAGTAGTAGCAAACAGAGAAGTAAATATCGGAAAAGATGAGGGAAGTGTAATAATGTTTGATAAATTTGGAAAGAAAAAAATTATTGAAAATGCTAAAAAACAAGTTCTTGCTGAAGGAATTTTACAATTTTTGAAAGAATTTATTGAAGGAGACAAAAATGGTCAAAAATGAAAGAAAAAGGTTTGTTACAACAGAATCTGTCACAGAGGGACACCCAGACAAACTCGCAGACCAAATATCCGACAAGGTATTAGACGAAATTTTGAAGAATGACATCTATGGTAGAGTTGGTTGTGAAACTTACGTAACACACGGACTAATAATCGTAGGTGGAGAAATTACTACAAAAGCATGGGTAGATATAACTGATATTGCAAGAAATGCAATAAAAGACGTTGGTTACACTTCCCCCAAATATGGCTTTGACTATAGAACTTGTGCTGTACTAAACGCTGTAGGGAGACAATCTCCAGATATTGCACAGGGCGTAGATAGGGGTGGTGCAGGTGACCAGGGGGTAATGTATGGATATGCAACAGACGAGACTCCCGAGTTGATGCCCCTTCCAATAGTTATAGCACACAATTTAACTCGACAGCTTGCAAAGGTAAGGAAATCTGGAAAGCCTGAAGATCTCTCTCCTTTTTTGGGTCCGGATGGGAAAGCGCAAGTAACATTAAAATATGAAGAAGGTAAAGCAATAGAAATTACGGATGTCATCATTTCAACTCAACATACGGAAGAACTTTTAGACCCCAAAGATCAGTCACATATGTCAGATAATGCCCGCCAGAGGATCATTGAAGAAATAGCAAAACCCGTTTTACCTTCATCCCTCATTACAAATAAAACAAAATTCCATATAAACCCAACAGGTAAGTTTGTCATAGGTGGGCCACAATCTGATACAGGAATGACAGGTAGAAAATTAGAAGTCGATACATATGGTGGGATGGTGCCCCACGGCGGTGGAGCTCTTTCAGGGAAAGACCCAAGTAAGGTTGATAGATCAGCCAGCTACATGATGAGGTATCTTGCTAAAAATGTAGTTGCTTCTGGAATTGCAAAAGAATGCTTAATTCAAATCGCCTATGTAATTGGAGAAGCAATGCCAATTTCATTTATGGTTGATACATTTGGAACAGGTAAAGCGAGAGACGAAGAAATCGAAAAAACGCTTTTAGAAATCGTAGATTTAACTCCTGCAGGGATGATTAAAAAACTTGATTTGTTGAGACCAATCTACCAAAAAACAGCAAGTTATGGACATTTCGGAAGAGAAGAAAAGGAATTTACCTGGGAAAAAACAGACCTTAAAGAAGAAATTCTAAAGAAACTTGAATAATGCACTTTTTGGGGGAATTACAGTAGATAAGGTAAGTTCTAAAGCAGATCTTTTCTATTATGCAATTCCTTCTTCGCTTTCAGGGAAAGCTAAGATTGGCGCAAGAGTCGTTATACCATTCGGTGAGAAAAATGAGCTTCGCTCAGGATTTATTCTTCAAATAACGAAAATTCCTCCTCAATTTAAAGTAAAAGAAATTATCGCAATTATCGAAGAACCTGTCTTTAGCCAGAGCATATATGACCTTCTACTTTTTACCTCAAATACTTTCTTAATACCAATAAATTCGCTTGTTAACAGGTTAATTAGAACAACAGCATCCACAAAAATTGAAAAATATGTTGAATCGATAAACGTTAAAAGTCTTGAGGAAGTGTATAATTCCACTCACGGCAAAAAAAAGGAGCTTGCAAAAATTTTTTTAGAAAAAAAGTTTATATCAATCGAGTCTTTAAAAAGAAAATTTAAAGGAACATTAAGCAAGTATCTTTTAGAATTTCAAGAAAAAGGAAATATTGCAATTAGAAACACTGAGATTTTTTCAAAAATAAGAATCTTGAAAATAAGTACAATAAATAATGAAGAAACATTAAAAGCAATAAATCAAATTGATAATACTTATAGGAAAAGAGCGCTATTAATATGCCAAAGATTGATGAACGCCGATAACAGAATTCTCGATGAAACAACTTTGATTAAAAAGATAAAAGACGGAAAACATGTTTTGGACCTACTTACCTCAAAAAAAATAATCTTAGAGTATCAATTTGAAAATGGCAAAAAAATTAATAATTTTAAGGTAGAAACTATCTTTAACGAGAATCTTGAGGGAAGGAGCATAAAAATAATTGAAAAACTTCTTATAAGCTTAGGGCCTGCAGAGAAAGCTTTAATTGTTTTTCCAGAAGTCGTTTTATTAAGCAGAGTAAAAGAAATCTATAAAAAGGCTTTTGGGAGTAAATTGGCCACATGGGAAGGAAAAGGAAAATTAAAATTAATTGAACAAATTAAAGCCGGGAAAACAGTTATTCTTGCAACTTCTTTTTCAATGTTCCTTGATATTCCTAATCTCAAAATTCTTGTAATCGAAGAGGTAAATTCAAAATATTTTAAACCTTCTGAATTTATAGACTTTGATGTAATGACCGTGGCTTTAAGAAAAGCTTACAAAGAAAAAATAAATATAATTCTTTCATCAGCAATACCAGATGAAAATATTTTCTATTTGTTTCAAAATGGCTTAATTGATAATTTGTCTTACCCGTTTAATACCAATCTGGCAAAAATTATAGACATGAGAAGAGAATTCAAAATGAAAAACATTAGCATGCTTTCGTCGTATCTAACAAAAAAAATTAAAGAAGCATTAAAAAATAATGGAAATGTAGCACTTCTCATAAATAGGAAGCCTTATTCAACTTTCATAATGTGCAGAGAATGTGGATATGTTTTAAGATGTCCGACTTGTAATAGTCCTCTTTATTTCGACATAGAAACTAAAAAGCTTTTTTGTCCAGTTTGCGGTCACGATGAGCAATTGCCTGAACAATGCCCCCGTTGTGGTAGTATCAATATACACTACTTTGGAGGAGGTATACAAAAACTTTCCAAAGAGATTCAATCACTTTTTCCAGATGCCAATCTGATAGAGCTTGTTAGCGACAATAAAATGAAAACCCCCGTAGATTCAAGAAATTTTAAAAAAACTATTTTTATAGGTACAGAATTTCTAATATCTAATTTAATATTAAAGAATATCAATTTATTCGGTTTTGTAAGCATAGATACCTTTTTAGGGCATTTCATGTTTGATTCAGCGGCTAATACAATTAGAGTGTTCTCAGAAGTAGATGCTGAAATAAGCGGGAAAGAAATTATTGTGCAAACCTATTTGCCGGAGCACTATGCATTAAAAACTATCAAATCCCTTAATTATGAAAAATTTTTCGAAGAAGAGCTCTATTTAAGAAAAGAATTGGGGTATTCGCCATATAAAAATACTACTTTTATAAATGTTAGTGGTAAAGAAAATGTTATTGAAAATTTTAATAAATTTCTAACTTTACTTAAAGAAAAATTTAAGGACCAAGTTGAAATACTTGGTCCTGCTTTGTCTTATGAAAACTATAAAAAGAGCTATTCTAATTACGAAGTAACTATTAAAACATCTCTAAACCCAGAAGAACTAAAGGAAACATACTTTAATTTTATAAATTCAACAAATTTGAATTTCAAAGTAAGAGTTTTTCCGAAACCCGACATTGCATTCAAATAACCCTAACTTTGAGAGCCTAAAACTACCTGCACATTAATTTGGTTTGAACCACTCTTTCTAATAATTCCAAGAGTAATTTTATCACCAACATTATATGCCCTAATCGATGAAACCAGCTCATCTGCAGTAGTTATTCTTTTGTCATCAATAGAAATTATAATATCGCCAGTTTGCACTCCTGCTTTTGAGGCTGGCCCACCAGAAATAACAGTCATTACGATTGCGCCTTCTACAAAACTCGTATTTTCACTATCGGCAACATCCTGTGTCATCGTTGCAACCTGCACTCCAAGATAAGGCCACTTCATCGACCCTTTGCTTTGAATGTTGTTAATTACCTTTTTACAAGTATTCGAAGATACTGCAAAACCAAGACCTTGTGCACCGCTATAAATCATGGTGTTTATACCAATTACATTACCGCTTAAATCTACAAGCGGTCCACCACTATTCCCAGGGTTAATAGCGGCATCTGTTTGTATTACCCCGTACATAGTGCTTCCATTAACATCCAAATTACGTTCGAGTGCACTAATAACACCTGTCGTAACAGTATGATCAAGGCCGTATGGATTGCCTATAGCAACTACAAACTGCCCTACTTTAAGTGTTGAAGAATCTCCAAGGGCAACATATGGTAGATTGTTAACATTTATTTTTACAAGTGCAACATCGCTTATTGGATCCGCTCCAACAACAGTTCCTCTGTAAGTCTTCCCGTTAGTCAGGGTAACTTCAATTTTGTTTGCATCTTCGATTACATGATTATTTGTCAATATAAGGCCATCTGGCTGTATTATTACGCCCGAGCCTAATCCTTGCTGGGGTATAACCTGAAGGAAGAAAGGATTCAAAACATTTTGCGTTGATACAATTCTTACAACAGAAGGCGACACTAATTGTACCACATTTTCAAATATACTTTGGAAAGACCCAGCGCCCTGTCCAATATTTAACATTCCGCTATTAACAGGATTCTGTTGTACTGCAGCATTGTTTTTCGACCAGGGGAAAACAGAAGGGCTTTTAAAAACGATGTAGGTACCAAGTATGCCACCAATAATACTTCCAATAATAATTCCAACTACCAAAAAAAGTATCCAGCTTTTTCTTTCTGGTTTTTTAACTTCTTGACTTTCTTGATTTAAATCTTCCATTTTAACCTCCTAACTTAATATTATTTCACCTAAATTTTTCATTATTTTTACCTTATCAGGAAAATATTTTAAAAATTCCTGAGGATTTTCCGTATGGACAGGCAAAACAAATTTAGGACTAATCTCGGACACAATTCGCATAAGATCTTCTTTTTTGGCATGTCCTGAAGCATGCAAATGAATTTTTGGATAAAGATTGAAAACTTTCAACCAGTTGTCCATTCTCCATTCATCAACCATTTGCTCCTCGGTATGTGCCTCTGATGAAGAGTGGATATAAATACTGCCAATTTCTGGTTGTAAATCAATGAGTTCCTGAAGGTCAAAGAATCTTAGTACAACGATAAAATCACCTTGGTTGCTGTGAATTTCATTTGCCTTAAGGAGTTTATTCCTGTCAATCTTAGAGGTAATATCTTTAAGCCATTTTTCTGGATAATCTTTTTCACTGTAAGTGCCAGATCTCCTCCTCTCAAAGTAAAAGTAAATGTTAGGATTATTCAAATCAGGAATACTAAAACCCATACTATTCATCGCACTAATTAAATAAGCGTCTCTTAATGTTATAACAAGCTTTCTTTTACTTCTAACAGCGAGATCAAAAAAAGTAAGAAATCTATCAATATCTCTTATTGAAAAATCTGCAATGATAAGTTTTTCAGCTTTCTTGGTAACTTTTTCTGCTTCATCAAAAACTCTTTGCTCAGTCCAGAATTCTTCTTTATCTTTTACTTTAAGATTTGTTCCTTCGATGATAAGATAATCCGGACAAGAATTTTTTGCGTTTTTTATAAAATTCTCAGTGTCAGAAGTTCTTTTTCCATGTAATCTTAAATCTCCACTATATGCAATGGTTACATTGAGACTTTTAATAACAAAACCATAAGCCCCTGGTACAGAATGATCAACAGAATATGGTTCTATAACAACTTCTCCTAAATCAACTGGTGAATCAAACTTTCTTACATCATGAGTCCCATATCTTTCAGCCTTTGGGGGGTTATATTTTAAATTTCTTTTTATATATTTAAAAATGGACGTTTCGAAATTATTCACGCCACTTTCTTCCATAGCCTTCATCAAATTTATCGTAGTTTCGGACATAAATATAGGAATATCATCTCTTAAGAAGGATGTATATCCGGAATGGTCAAAATGGGCATGAGTTACAAAAACAGCATCCACAAAAGGAATTTCGTTGCCAGTGCCCAGCTCATTATTTCCACCTTCATTAAGCTTTTCGAGAAGGTCTTTCCTGTAAATTCCTTTTATTTTAGGTATTAAATTTAGATAGAAAAAGTCTCCGATTCCATTTGAAACGCGTGGATTTAAAAATTCCTCAAAAAACAAACCTCTTCGTTTGTAATTTAGCCCAAAATCGAGGAAAAAGTGCTTTTTATTTAATTCAATTAATATCTTTGTTCCGCCAATTTCTTCTACGCCATCATAAAAAATTATTCTTTCCACAATCTAAATTATACAAACAATTGTGAAAAAAATATGAAAATTACTCTTCCTCTATCATTTTCTCTAAAAGTTGTCTTACTGCTTTATCAATCCGTATTCTAAGATAGCCGAGATTAAGACTTTTATCGGACACAATTGCAAGAAAGCCCTTACCGATAGGTGCAAAGATAATAAAATCAGAATCTGTTTCAATAATCATATTTTTAATTTTTCCAGCTTCAAGTACCTTAGCAGTAGTTACGCTATTCCTAAAGCTACTTGCACACATACCGCCAACGGCATCAGGATCTATAGAAGGCGGCAGAAGAGAATTTACTATTAAACCATCGTTACTTACTATAGCAACACCTTTAATGCCCTCAATTTTGTTTAAATCCCTCAGAATCTCTTCCATTGTTTCCTCCTTTTCCTTGAAGAATTTCAAGTCCGTGTGGAATTATATCTTTAATTATAGAAAAAGATTCAATTGCTCCTTGCGGATTACCCGGCAGATTTATAATTATAGAATTGCCTCTTATCCCACTTATACCTCTTGATAGAACAGAGATTTTAGTTCTTTTGAAAGACTCAACCCTCATTATTTCAGAAAAACCAGGGATTTCTTTTTCTATTACTAACCTCGTCGCCTCGGGTGTTACATCTCTTTTAGAAAAGCCGGTGCCACCACTTATTAAAACCAAATCAGCTTTTAAAATGTCAGCATAATATAAAATTTTATCTTTAATTTCCTCAATTTCATCGGAAACTATTGAGGCGTCAACGAGCTCCCAACCAGTACTTTTGAAAAACTTCTCAAAGGCAGGTATGGTCTCGTCTTTATTGACCCCTTTGCTTCTTGTATCACTTGCAATAATAATAGAAACTTTAATCACACCTCTATAATAGCAAATTTTTTTTTGTTTCAAAGAATAATGATAAAATAATTTCATGGGCAGAAAATTTTTCAAAACAATTATAAAAGTTCACGAAATAGAATCGGCAATGGATTTTGCAAAAAACCTCTTTGAAAACGTCAAACCTCCTTTTATTGTTGTGGCAGACATTCAAAAGAAAGGCAGGGGACAATATAAAAAAGAATGGGAATCTCCATACGGAGGCCTTTGGTTTACTGAAGTATTTGAAATTAATACTCCTCTTGGGCTTTCCACTTACATTTCAATTCCAATAATGAGAATATTGAAAAAGTATGTTCAAGATGTAAAAATAAAATGGCCAAATGACATACTCGTTGAAAACAAAAAAATTGCAGGAATACTTATCGAAATTAAAGGGAATATTGCGTTCATAGGTATTGGGATTAATGTAGAAAACGAAATTCCAGATGAACTTAAAGAAATTGCAATTTCTCTAAAAGAAAAAGTGTGCTTAAGTAAAAATAGTATTTTTAACGAAATTATTAAAGAACAAGAAAATCTTAATGATGTGTTTTTAAAAATAGGTTTTAAGGGTTTCAAAGAAGAATACGAAAAAAACTTAATTTTTATAAACAAAGAAGTAACTATAAAAAATGAAACGACGATAAATGGAGTAGTCAAAGGCGTAACAGAGGATGGTGAACTTATATTAAAAAATAAAAACAATGAAATAAAAATTTCTCACGGTACAGTAATTTCTTACAATTAGCATTTAAATGTATTGACAAGAATATTCGTATCGTTATAATGTCGCTGTGTTTTTCAAAAATCAAAGGGAGGTAGTACATGGAAATTAAAAATCAGATTATTGATTTAGAAAAAATGAAGAAACACATTGAAAGAAGAGAAGAAAAGGAAGAAAAAGAGAAACAACACGCAAAAGGCAAGCTCACCGCAAGAGAAAGAATAGATCTCTTGATTGATCAGGGAACATTTCAAGAATTCGATCTTTTTGTTAAGACCCGCTCAACAAATTTTGACCTTGATAAAAAGGACATTCCCGCAGATGGAGTTATAACGGGTATTGGCAAAATCAATGGCAGACGGGTAGCATTATATTCACAGGACTTTACCGTAATGGGCGGTTCGCTCGGCGAAATGCATGCCTTAAAAATTGCAAAAATGCAGGATATGGCTACAAAACTTGGAATCCCAATAATCGGAGTTAATGACTCGGGCGGAGCAAGAATCCAGGAAGGTGTTGATTCTCTAAGAGGTTATGGTGAAGTTTTTATAAGAAACGTAAAAGCCTCTGGCGTTATACCACAAATCTCACTTCAACTTGGACCAACAGCAGGAGGTGCAGTTTATTCACCATCGATTATGGATTTTGTAATTATGACGGAAAAAGCAACAATGTATATCACCGGACCTGAGGTCGTTAAAGCAGTTACGAGAGAAGATGTAACTCACGAGGAACTTGGTGGAGGAGAAGTACATAATACAAAAAGTGGAGTAGCGCACTTTCTCACAGGTAACGACAGCGAAGCTTTAGAAGTTGCCAAAAAACTTATTTCCTATTTGCCTGATAATTACCTGCAGGAACCTCCGCAAGTTGCCTGTGATGACCCGGTTGACAGAGAAGAATTAAGCCTAAGAGAGACTGTACCTACTGACCCAACAAAGAGTTATGACGTAAAAGATGTTATTACAGAAATACTGGACAATAGAGAATTCTTAGAAGTTCATGCATTATACGCACAAAATGCTGTAGTCGGCTTCGGGAGATTAGGAGGGAGATCTGTTGGTATCGTGGCAAATCAAGCAAAATACCTTGCAGGAGTACTTGATATTAATTCTTCTGATAAAATCGCAAGGTTTGTAAGATTTTGTGACGCATTCAATATACCATTACTAACCTTCGTAGATACACCGGGATATCTACCAGGAACTTCACAGGAACATGGAGGAGTAATCAGGCATGGTGCAAAAGTGCTTTATGCTTACTCTGAAGCAACTGTTCCAAAAGTAACCGTAATTCTTAGAAAAGCTTATGGTGGGGCGTATATAGCAATGTCCTCAAGACATCTCGGTGGAGATGCAGTTTTTGCATATCCTCAGGCAGAAATTGCAGTTATGGGAGCAGAAGGAGCGGCAAATATAATATTCAGAAAAGAAATCACTACTGCAAAAAACCCTGAGGAAATTAGAAAACAAAAAATCGAAGAATACAGAGAGCAATTTGCAAATCCGTATATAGCTGCTTCTCGTGGTTATATTGACGATATAATTGATCCAAAAGATACAAGAAAAATTGTTGCGAATGCCTTAGAATTTTTAAGAACTAAAAGCGAAGAACCCGTTCAAAAGAAACACGGGAACATACCGCTATAATAAAGGGGTAAAGACATGGAAGTTAAAACATTTGGAGAAACTATTATTTTTGGTATTTTCGCCATGGGAATAGTATTTCTTGTCCTTGCGCTTTTAGGTCTCATTGTCTCACTATTCAAAGTATTCTTCTACAGAGAAAGTAAAGGCAAAAGAGAAGAGCTAAAAGTCGAAGAAAAAGTAACTGAGGAACCAAAAATTATTAGGATAGGCAAGGAAAAAACAAAATATGCGGCAATAATTGCTGCAATTACGGCATACCTTTCTAAAAAAGAAACTTATACTATCTCAATACCAGAAGAATCTTCAGGAGTCAATAAATGGAAATTTAAAAACTTTCTTACTCAAAGAAAATCAACAATAAAAGAAAGGAGATGGAGAAATGCTTAAAAAATTTAGAATTACAATTGACGGGGAGACATTTGAAGTATCTGTAGAAGAGATAGAGGATAAACCATTAAAAATAGAAAATATAAGAGAAGTTAAAGAAAGCGTCCCGGTCACAAAAAAACCAGTGGAAACAAAAGTAAATCATACTCCAAAAACAATAGAAAGACCTCAAGAAAAAGAAGCTGTCACAGAGTCAAGGAGTACAAAAATAGTAACTGCACCTCTGCCAGGAAAAGTCTTGAAAGTAAATGTAGCTCCCGGAAGCAAGATAAAGAAAGGGGACGTCCTCATGACAATTGAAGCTATGAAAATGGAAAATGAAATTCTTGCCTCGATGAACGGTACCGTCAACAGGGTCTTCGTTGAAACTGGTAAGAACGTTGAAACAAAAGAAAAGTTACTTGAATTTGAATAAAGGAGGTAAAAATGGCTTCTTCTTTCCTTGCACTATTTAAAGCAAGCGGGTTCGCCAATTTAACACTCGGGCAAATCTTGATGATCGCTATCTCTCTTGTTTTAATATATCTTGCTATATTTAAAGAATTTGAACCTCTCCTTCTTTTGCCGATAAGTTTTGGAATATTACTTGCAAACCTTCCCTTAACGGGCTTAACATCAGCGCCAAGCGCCACAGAGCCTTTCCCGGGATTACTTTACTTTCTGAGACATTATGGGGTTGACACAGAAATATTCCCATTACTTATATTCCTTGGCCTTGGAGCTTTAACTGACTTTGGGCCGCTTATTGCAAATCCCTGGACGATACTTATGGGTGCGGCAGCACAGCTTGGTATCTTCATCGCACTTTCCATAGCAAAATTATTAGGTTTTACAATTGCTGAAGCAGGCTCTATAGGAATTATCGGAGGCGCAGATGGACCAACTGCAATATACACAACTATTAAATTAGCACCACACCTCTTAGGTCCTATTGCAGTTGCAGCATACACATACATGTCACTTGTCCCTTTAATTCAACCGCCAATTATGAGAGCCCTAACTACCAAGAAAGAAAGGATGGTAGTCATGGAACAGTTAAGACCTGTTTCTAAAACCGAAAAAATACTGTTTCCAATCATTACGACTATTGTAGTAAGCTTAATATTCCCAAAAGTTACACCCATCATAGGCATGCTTATGCTCGGCAACTTATTCAGAGAATGCGGTGTAGTTGATAGATTAAAAAATACTGCAGGTAACGAACTGATAAATATTGTTACTATATTTCTTGCCTTAACTGTTGGCTCTACAATGGATGCAAAAACCTTCTTAACACCAGGCACCTTAGAAATAATTGGATTGGGAGTTATTGCTTTCGCAGGTGGCACTGCCGGAGGAGTCTTATTGGGCAAAGTATTCTACTGGGTTACCGGAGGAAAAGTTAACCCTTTAATTGGCTCAGCAGGTGTATCCGCCGTTCCAATGGCAGCAAGAGTTTCACAGAAAGTAGGACAGGAAGAAAATCCTGGCAACTTTTTACTTATGCATGCAATGGGTCCTAATGTTGCAGGAGTAATAGGTACTGCAGTTGTCGCAGGTATTATGATAACCCTTTTACATTAGCGCAGTGTGGAGGATTTACAGAAGAAGGCTTATTGGATAGTTTGGTGCTCCCATAATTAATCTTATCGAAACCAAAACGCGTTCTAATATTATCCATGGCCAATAAGACTTTTCCTTCTTTCTTAAAAGATTTATCATCATATAGCGATAAATCAATACTTTTTGTTAAACCAGAAACACTTACCCCCAGGAGTCTAACTTTTGAGCCTTCTCTAAAGCTTTCTTCAAATAACTCAGTTGAAGTTTTAAAAACCATACTATCAAGGTTTGTTGGAGAAATTGATTTGCCATGGTTTATTGTATTAAAATTACTATATCTTATTGTGATTGTTACAGACCTACAATAAAAATTCGCATTTCTAAGCCTATCCGCAACTTTGCCGCTTAAAAATCTTAAAACCCCCTTTATGAAGTCAAAATCATCGGTATCAGAATCAAAAGTTATTGAATTGCCTATAGACTTTGCGTCCTCCCGGTCTATTTCTGTGATTACTTCCGAATTATCAATACCTCGAGAGGCATTATAAAGAAACTTACCATATGTATGAAACACACTGATAAGTTCATCTAAAGGTATTCCTTGTAACTGTCCTATTGTCTTTACCTTAAATTTTTCATTTAATACTGATTCAGTTTTACTTCCTATACCTGTAAGTTTTCTAACGGGCAATAAATCTAAAACACATTGAATTTCATTTTCTCTTATCGCTTTAAGGCCGTCAGGTTTTGCTAACTTAGAAGCAAGCTTAGCTAAGAGTTTATTAACGCTTATTCCAATAGTACATGTAAGATTGAAATGCTCTTTTACTGATCTTTTTATAATATTTCCTAATTCGAGGGCTTCGTCAAAATCTCTTGTTACATACGTTAAATCCATAAAAACTTCATCTATTGAAAACTGCTCTATTGCTGGTGAAAATAGAAAAGAAAGTTTTACCAGCTCATTTGAAACTTTCACGTACTCTTCAAAGTCAGTATGTACAAGGATTATCTCAGGACACAGCTTTCTTGAAGTACCTATGGGCATCCCTGGCTTTACACCAAATGCACGAGCTTCATAAGATGCAGTCGCAATTACAGAACGCCCATCGGGATTTCCGGTAACACCAACTGGTTTACCCCTTAACCACGGCTTTCTATTTTGTTCAATGGAAGCAAAAAAAGCATCCATATCTATATGCATAATAATTTTTTTCATAATTACTCCTTACACTATTATAAGAACATTTGTTCGTTTTCAAAATAAATTCTATAAAGTTTGCAATTCATAAAATTTTATAATTTATATAATATATAAATTAATTATTATAATATTGCAGGAGGTTAATAAAATGAGCATAAATGTTTCGAGCATTATAAATTCATTATTTTGGGTGCTTTTCTTGATATTACTTATCACGCCATACCTAAAGCAAAGGGCTATTGAATCAGCAAGAATTTCTCTAATAAAAACTATCGAAAATAAAAGAAAATCGCGAATGATTGTAATGATTCACAGACAAGAAACAATGAGTCTCCTCGGTATTCCTATTGCAAGGTATATAAACATAGAGGATTCTGAAGCAGTTTTACGAGCTATAAGATTAACTCCCCCGGATATGCCTATAGACATAGTACTTCATACTCCAGGTGGATTAGTACTTGCAACTGAGCAAATTGCACACGCACTAATTCAACATAAAGCAGATGTTACTGTTTTGGTGCCTCACTATGCAATGAGCGGAGGAACTCTTATTTCTCTTGCGGCAGATAAAATCATAATGGATGAAAATGCAGTTCTTGGACCTGTTGACCCACAAATCGGCCAGTACCCCGCAGTATCAATACTAAAAACCGTAAGCCAAAAGAATAAAGACAAGATAGATGACGAGACTTTAATTCTTGCGGACATATCAGAAAAAGCAATGAAACAAGTTAAAGATTTCGTGAAAAAAATCCTATTAGCAAATAATTATCCTGAAGAAGCCGCTGAAAGAATCTCTCAAACTCTTTCAGAAGGAAGATGGACGCACGACTATCCTATAACGTTTGAAGAGGCAAAAGAAATAGGACTCAATGTTTTTTCTGAAATGCCTAAAGAAATTTACGATTTAATGGAGTTATACCCACAAAATCCCTCTATAAGACCATCAGTCCAATATGTACCCATTCCTTACAAGAAACCAAGTGCTATCCCACCAGAAAAGCCTAAGAAATGATAAAGGAAGACGGGAATTTTAATCTTTCGCCCATTGAAAGAATTATAAGAGTAGCCATAGGGTTACTGCTATTTTACTTTGGTTTAAAAGTATCGACAATATCAGAAATGTTCGGTAGTGGTTATTATCAAAATGGAACAATTTCTTTTTTATTTGCTAATATAATTGCCATATATCAAAATATATTCAGAATCTCAGGATGGTTTTTAGGGTTTGTGCTTGTTTTTACCGGGGCAAATGGTTTTTCTCCAACTTACAAATTGTTGCATATAAATACAAACAGGAAACCACCACTTCTATAACCTGTGGAAAAGAGTACAGATTTATTCCTTTGTAAGCCACGCTCTTTATCAGTGGATTCCAAAGGATTAAAGTGGTAGGTAGTTCGCCAATGGACATGCCGCAAGAAGAGTTTGAAGAAATAGTCAAAAACGCTCTAAAAGAAGTACCTAAAATATTTAAAGAGCGGATCGATAACTTAGAATTTATAGTAATGGATAAACCCACGATAGATATGCTTATAAGAAGTAAAATATACGGTAAAGGCACTTTGCTTGGCCTTTATGAGGGGATTCCACTGAACAAAAGAGGAAGAAACTACCAGGGTGTACTGCCTGATAGAATAACACTTTTTAAATACCCCATCATAATGGAAGCCGAAAGGGAAGGCATAAATATTAAAGAAAAGGTTAAAAGTGTTCTGTTACACGAAATTGGTCATTACTTCGGACTCAGCGAAGGAGAATTAAGAGATTTAGGAGTTTATTGAGCTTGTTTCACAATAATTTTTATAGTTTAAGAAAATATATAATAAGACTTGGCGTGAATAAAGAGAAAAGCTATGAGAGAAATAAATATACATCCTATACTTCAATTTAGTCATGGAAAAGAATTAAAATTTACCTTTGACGGCAAAACAGTGAAAACTTTTGAAGAAGTAAAAAGTGTCACATTAAAAAATGAGCTGATTCAAAGCGTTAAAGATATTAAGGTTGAGAGAGGTTTAGTAAGGTCGGTTATTACGGATAAAGATACCTATGAAATTGGGTTTTTAGTAAATGAAGCAGGAAATGGCGCAAAAAAAATCGTGCAAATAGCAGGTATCAACTTACCAGTTCAAAATTTCAGACACCAGATTGCCATAAGCGAACCTCTTGAAGACTTTCTCAACCCAATGGTTGTTAAAGGAGAATTATATTTTACTCAAACACATATATGAAAAATCATCGGTGGCACAGATATGGAGGAAGGACCATCTGAAAACCTTAACTCAAATATTAACTTTCTTGAAAAATACGCGCGTGAAATCGTTAATACGCTGCCAACTTTATCATCAGTAAAGATAATGAAACAATGGGCAAGTTCTTACATTGTGTCGCCAGACCATCATCCAATCCTTGGTCCTCAAGAAATTCCAAACCTCATTATGGGGTGTGGATACTCAAGCCATTGATTTATGCTTGGACCCATTATATGCAAGCTCCTTGCGGGCTATATTAAAAATGGAAATTTTTTCTTGGAAGAAGCCAACCATTAAACGGTTGAGAGATTCAAAACAGGAAAACTCATTCATGAAAAAACAGTGATCGGAAAACAAAATTGTTGACATTAGTACATTAGAGAGGTATAATAAATATCGGGAAGTAGCAACTTTAAGGGTGCGAAATTCAAATAATTATGTTCGGGAGGTGAGGACCATGGTTGTTGAAAAAGAAATGCAAAAGAAAAGAGCTGTTGTCAAGCCAATGAATGAAAGGATTGCAAGACTTAGAGAGGAGAGTGTAAAAGCTGAGGTTAAGATATCTGACGAGAGAGCTAAAGTTATAACCGAATTTTATAAAAACGGAATTACCGCAGGAAAATCTATTCCTGTACAGCGTGCACTGGTATTTGAATACTTAATGGAACACGTAAGCCTGCCGATTGAAGATGGCCAGCTAATTGTTGGATTAAGAGGGACTGCTCCGCAGGAGGTTCCCACGTATCCGGAAATCTGTACTCATAGTATGGAAGACCTAGAAATTTTAAACTCCAGAGAGAATATGCCTTACAAGGTTGATGATAAAATCAGGGAATTATACGAAAACGAAATAATTCCATTCTGGAAAGGCAAACCAATGAGGGATATTATCTTTGAAAACTTGCCTCAAGAATGGGTAGAGGCCTATGAAGCAGGGATATGGACAGAATTTATGGAGCAAAGAGCACCCGGTCATACAGCTGGCGGTGAAAGAATATTCAAAACAGGACTTTTAGACATAAAAGAAGAAATTAAAGAGAAAATGCAGGAACAAAAGTCAATTGATTCAGAATACTACGATAAAATGGAAGAACTCAAAGCCATGGATATTGCAGCAGATGCCATTTTAACATACGCCAGACGCTATGTAGAAAAACTCGAAAAGATGGCAGAGGAAGAAAAAGACTCCGAGAGAAAAAAAGAACTTAAGGAAATTGCAGAGATGTGTCGTTGGGTTCCGGCACATGCTCCGAGGACATTCTGGGAAGCTCTCCAACACTACTGGTTCGTTCATGTAGGTGTAGTTTATGAAACAAACCCTTGGGATTCTTTTAACCCCGGACGTTTGGACCAGCATTTATATCTGTTTTACGAAAAAGATATCAAAGAAGGAGAGTTGACAAGAGAGAAAGCAAAAGAACTTCTTGAGGCATTCTGGATCAAGTTCAACAACCAGCCGGCAGTTCCAAAAGTCGGGGTGACGGCGGAAGAAAGCTTCACATATAACGACTTTACAAAAATCAATATCGGGGGGCTAAAAAAGGATGGCTCAGATGGTGTTAATGAAGTCTCTTACCTGCTCTTGGAAGTTCTTGATGAAGTAAGGACTTTGCAGCCAAATACAGCTGTGCTGGTGAGTGACAAAAATCCCGAGCGCTTCATTACAAGGGCTTTGAAAGTAGCAGGGCCTGGATTTGGTGAACCGCCCTTCTTCAATTTCGATGGGATTATAGTTAAGATGTTAAGGCAGGGTAAAAGCCTGGAAGATGCCCGCACTGCCGGCGTCAGCGGCTGTATAGAAACCGGGGCCTTCGGAAAAGAAAGTTATATCCTGACGGGATATTTCAACCTCCCCAAAATTCTTGAGCTCACTCTGAATAATGGCATAGACCCCCAAAGCGGGAAAAAGATTGGCATAGAAACTAGGGACCCAAGAAGCTTAAAGACCTTTGACGAGCTCTTGGAGGCTTTTATTAAGCAGGTAAAACATTTTATGGACATAAAAATGAAAGGGAATGACATTGTCGAGGCACTTTTTGCAAAATACCTGCCGGTTCCTTTCGAATCTCTTTGGATAAATGACTGCGTAGAAAATGCCAGAGATTACAATGCCGGTGGAACCAGGTACAACACCCAGTATATTCAAATAGTGGGATTAGGCACTCTTACGTATAGTTTAACTTCAATTAAGTACCATGTGTTTGATAAAAAGATTATATCCATGGACGAACTTCTTGAGGCTCTCAAGCAAAACTTCGAAGGAAAGCACGAAATGCTAAGGCAAATCATCCTGAACAAAACACCCAGATATGGAGAAGATGATGATTATGCCGATGAAATTGCAAAAAATATAGTCAATAATATGGTGGAGATAATTGAAAACTATCCACCTTCTCCGATCAGGAAAGCCTCAAAGAGGGCTTATTTCCTGCCCACCACAGCCCACGTATATTTTGGAAAGGTTACCGGGGCGACGCCGGATGGAAGAAAAGCAGGTTTACCGGTTTCTGAAGGCGTTTCACCGGTTCAAGGGAGTGATAAGAAGGGAATAGCAGCTGTATTCAGATCAGTTTCCAAATGCGACTGGGATAAAACTGGCGGAGCTTTGCTTAATCAGAAACTGACTCCGGACCTGCTTGAAGGTGAGGAAAACATAAGGAAGCTTGCACAGCTTATAAAAACCTTTTTTAATATGGGAGGACATCACGTTCAGTTCAATGTCGTTAGTGTCGAGCTGCTCCGTGAGGCACAAAAACGTCCAAAAGATTTCCAGGACTTAATGGTTAGAGTTGCTGGATACAGTGACTACTTTGTGAATTTGCCAAAAGGTTTGCAAGATGAAATAATTGCAAGAACAGAACATAAAGAAGTCTAATTTCTAAGCGAACTCTTCAAATGGTTAAATAAGGATGAGGGCAACTAAATGGTCAATAATGGGTTAATATTCGACATAAAAAGGTATGCTGTCCACGATGGTCCCGGAATAAGGACGACGGTTTTTCTGAAAGGGTGTTCTCTTAAATGCTGGTGGTGCCATAATCCGGAGGGCATTTTCCGTGAATCTGTGCTTATGTTTTTTGAATATAAATGTATGAAGTGTCAAACCTGTGCTCGCGTTTGCCCGATTGGCGCAATTACTTTTGAAAATGAAAATAGTACTCCCCATATCAACAGACAAATCTGCAACAATTGCGGAATTTGCTCCAGTATATGTCCGACTGAAGCGTTAAGACTTGTCGGTAGAGAGATCACAATCAAAGAGCTGATGAAGGAAATTGAAAAAGATATTTTGTTTTATGATAATTCAGGAGGAGGCGTGACTTTTTCAGGAGGAGAGCCACTATTTCAACATCAATTCTTAATAGAAGCCCTTAAGGAATGCAAGAAGAGGGACATCCATACTGTACTGGACACCTCGGGCTATGCTCCTGAGAACGTATTTTCATCGGTGCTGGATTACGTAGATGTGTTCCTATATGACCTGAAGCTGGCCGATAATGAAGAGCACATAATATACACAGGAGTTTCAAACGTCCTGATTATAAATAACTTGCGGATGCTGGTAGATACGGGTAGAGGAAAGGATGTCATTTTGCGTTTTCCCATCATTCCGGGAATTACTGATACAGAAAAAAATATTGATAGCCTTGTGGAATTTGTTTCTTCGCTAAAAAGTATACGTGAAATCGACCTACTTCCTTTCCACGATGTGAGCGAAAAATACAATAGACTTGGCATAGAATATAAAATGCCCGCACAAGAAGCTCCACCACAAGAAAAATTACAGTATATAAAAAGAAGATTTGAGGAAATTGGACTTTACGTGAAGATTTGAAGTTTCAGGCAAATTCATTTTTGCTATATGCCAAGCATATCCAGACCTTCGATTTCTTTTATAAATCTAGAGAAAATTATCACTGTAAGATGACGTTATTACAGAAATTATCCAGGGTTGAATAAGTTACGATACATACGAGACTACCATCTCTATTTTTAGTATAAAATTTTTGACAAGACAATTCGTATAAAGATTTTCTTAATTATCTCCCAGCCACCAAACTCTCTTTTATTCTCTCTGTATAGATTTTTGACTCTGTGCTCAAGTTCATTGTGATTCTACAAATGTATTTGCTCTCATTCTTCCCTTCGTCTTTGTTTTAATTCTCAATGTATATTTCAATTGCCTGCCTTCTATTACAAGACGAGCCCTCGGCACCATCCAGACCATAACACTCAAAAGATAACTTTTAAATTCGCGTATCATTTTCAAATTAATTTATTCTTTTAATGGTCACCATTTTATCTGTAGATGCTTCATATTTTTTAATTACAAGCTTCTTTGTTTTTTGCAAGGTTTAACAGGAAAATTCAAATTCCTACTGGGTCTATTCTTTCTCGGCAAAGTCTTTAATGGGAGTTTTTAATTCCTAGATTTCTATACCCAAGAGACCAACAAGCAACATGGCAAGACCTACCAAAATCAAAGTATAGTAATAAAGCCAGGGTTTTTTAGTGCGGTAAAAATAGTATAAAACTCCAATACTGAATAAACCCCCAAGAGAATAGACAATTATCAGCCATTGGTAAAAGAACATTCCTATTGTTACATAGATAACAGCTAATGGCACAGTCATAAAGATTGCCTTATAAAGCACTCCAAGCTTTGACCTGTAAACAAGCCAGGAAATCAAGCAAATAATGACAACAAACATCAAATGTTTCAACATCGGGAACCAATGCCAAGCCATATTGAAATCAACTAATGTGAAAAGTCTAACTATTTTATCCACTAAGCTTTGAAGGAGAAAATCAAAGATAAATGTCAGATTTAAAAGTATAAAACCAAATCCAGCCACGGCAATTGCCGATAAAACATTTTTGACAATTGGATTTTTTATACTCAGTTATTTCACTCTCCTCATCATATTTTAGTCAAAATTTCAATTTAGCATTACTTTCACCAAAAATGTGCTTGTATCTGCCATCATTCACCTCCTTATGCGGCGTAAACCTTAGTTATAGTGTGCCTTATGTCAGATAATGCGTCGGTTATGAGGTTAGCGATAGCAAGTCCAATATCATACAAGTCCTGGTCAGCTGCAGTGGGTCTAATGTTCATAATACTTTCGCTCCTTGTCTTGTCGCCAGGCATGGCGAAAATCATTCCCAGACTTCCTGGATTTTCTACTACAATCATCTATGCACCTCCAAGTGTTAGATTTTCCTGAAACAAGTTCAGGACAAGTTTTTGAGGTTGGGAAACGTGCACATTTTACGCTCAACCCTTCCTCATATAGAATTGCAAGGACGGCAATTAGAAAAGAGTAAAATATGCATGGGGGGTATAGAGATTTTTGCGAGAACATAAGGTTTAATGCGATAAAAAGATTTTTCAAAAAAAAGTATGAAAATTTCTCAAAAAACTCTTGACAGCGAAAATTGTTTGCATACAATATTATTTATAAGCCGTTTTTGGGGCTTGGCGGGAAGTTAAGGAGAGAAACAATTGTACGAGGAATGTAATTGCAAAGATTGCAATTCAAAAGAATTAGAGAATTCTCAAGCAGGTGTTTTGTTGGAAAACTTCTGGTGCAAAGCAATTTTTAGAACTCAATTTGCTTTACTGCTGTTTCTGCGTGGTTTAATGTCTTCTATTTCATCTTTTTGTTACAGGACTAAGTTTCGTTGTAAAAAATCTTTGTTTAAAAATCAGGTATTGGTTACTTATTCTAATTGTTCCCAGACTTTTTTAAAGAGAACCTTTTGTTGTGAGGGAGATTTTGTGGGAGAACCCTTTGGGGTAAGGAGATGTTTGTTGAAAAATCCTCTTGCGGTTATTGACTGTGATCGTTTCCAGACTTTTGCTGAAAGAGAAAACTTCTTTGAAAAAGACGCGGGTAAATTACTTACTAAAACATTATCCGTAGTCTCGTACAATATACATAGTAATATGATATTACACAATAATGTGAGTGAGAACGTGAATAGGGCAGATCATCACGGATCCCAAATGTATTTAACGCATATAATTTTAAAAAAGTACTAAAGGAGGTACAAAATGTCTTATTATTATGAGTATGAATTAGGAAAAGCAGCTAAAATTCTTTGTGAAGATCTCTTCAAATTGAAACCAGGAGAAACATTTGTCATTACTGCGGATACGGAAAGTGACAAGAGAGTTGTTGATGCAACAGCCACAGCTGCTTTTGCGTGTGGTGCCAAACCCATGGTCATTTATACAGCATCCCCATTGGGAGTAGGAAAAGCAGCCGATCCCATGCTTCCCGTAGAAGCTCTCACTGCTGTACTTCTAAAGGCTGATGCCTGGGTGGAATTTAATAATGAGTGGTTACTTTACTCTACGCCTTACGATATCGCAGTGAAAGAGAACAAAAAGCTCCGCCATCAGTGCTTGGTAGGAATGAACGTAGACATGATGGTCCGCAACATTGGAAGGGTAGACTACCCAAATCTAGAAAAATTTATGAAGCTAGTTACTGAAAGGACTCTATCCGCCAAACACATGCAGATTACTACTCCGGCTGGCACAGACGTAGAATTCAATAACGAACCTGGTCGCAAGCCAATTATGGAACTTGGTTATGCTGACACTCCAGGATCCCACATGATGGCCGGACAAATCGGCTGGTCTCCAAATTTCGAGTCCATTAACGGGAAAATCGTTTTTGACGGTTCTCTCGTTCCTCCTATCGTTGGCATTTTGAAAGAGCCAGTTCACTTAACAGTTAAAAAAGGAGAAATCGTGAAGATTGAGGGAGGAAAGGAAGCTACAGAGTATGAGAAGTGGCTTAAGAGCTTCAACCACCCACAGATGCTCAAACTGGCCCATGTGTGTTATGGTTTCAACCCTGGGGCAAGACTGACAGGAGACATCCTAGAAGATGAAAGAGTCTGGGGTGGGACAGAATGGGGCATTGGCAATGTTGGGGCAATACTCGTTCCTGGTGGGATTTCTGGACCCTCCCACTCTGATGGCATTTGCTTGAATTCCTCCGTATGGTTGGATGGCGTCCAGATTATGGACAAGGGTCAGCTCTTAAACCCAGAGCTTAAAGAGTTAGCAGGAAAATTAGGGAAATAAGGTTTTCAATGACGATTTGGCCTCACTGGTTGAATTTACATATCTGCATGTTAAGTGATGTGGGGTATGCGTTCTTGGTTTCCCAGATGATTCACTTACACGGGGTTTTAGTTCTGATTTCCAGTAAGGCCATGAATTTTAGAAAGTGCGAAAGAATTTTTCTCACCCCTGCTGATCTAATAAGTAGAATAGAAGTAAATAGGAGGTTTTTATGGAAGAAAGGTTGATAAAAAATTTATGTGAGATGGTGAGTATTTCTAGCGAATCAAGCGAGGAAAAGGAATTTATTGAATTTCTTAGAGAAAAACTCCAACGGGAACTCAACGGGCAATGCCAACTTGACAGTTACGGAAACCTGATTTGTAAAATACCCGCTAAGAATTCTTCGACCTCAGAGTCGCTCATGCTTGCCGCTCATGCCGACACAGTGAAACCCGGTAAGGGCGTCAAACCAATAGTAAAAGATGGTGTTATTTATTCCAGCGGAGACACAGTACTGGGAGCAGACTGCAAAGCAGGAATAGCGGAAATTCTGGAGGCTGTTTCAAACTCACGAATGCACCCACCACTGGAAATTGTCATTACTCGCGAGGAAGAAATTGGATTTGTAGGGGCTAAGAACCTTGATTATTCCCTATTAAAGTCAAAACGTGGTGTCCTGGTGGACATGGATGCCTTAGATGCCATAGTGATCGGTGGCCCATCCTATATGAGTATTGATATCGAGATCACCGGAAAAGGTGCTCATGCAGGAATGGAGCCAGAGAATGGGATATCTGCCATTAAAGCAGCCAGCTTGGCCATAGCAACACTGAAAGATGGCAGGATAGACTCCGAGACCACTGCAAACTTCGGCATTATCCAGGGCGGTTTAATCCGGAATGGTGTTCCAGACAAATGCGCTATAAAAGTAGAAGTAAGAAGCCTGAACCACAACAAGTGTATAGCCTTGAGTAATACTTATAAAGAAGTTTTTGAGGTAATGGCTCGTTCCATTGGAGCTAAAGCAGATGTAAGTCTGAATTTGGCATTCAAGGCAACCAGAATTTCAGAGGATGCCCCAATGGTTCAGGTCGCAAAGAAAGCTTTGAAGAGCGCTGAAATTGACCCCAAGGTGATGGTAATCACCGGTGGTCTGGAATCGGCAATTTATAATGAGAAAGGAATAGAGACAATCCCCATCGGAAATGGAGTTAAAAGTGAGCACTCAACTTCCGAGAATGTGTCTATTGAGGACATGAAGAAGGTAGTTCAGATTCTTCAACATATCCTTGAGCAATTTGCTTGACGACTTTGAGAGATAGGCATCCGGGCTGCGATTAAAAATAGAAGGAGCATAAGGAAGTTTACTGCCGTTCCGGTGGGATAATGTTGGACGTAACGATTAGAGAAGAAAGTAAGGAATTAATTAGTAAGGAATCAAATAATTTAAGGAGGAAAGTTATGAAGACAAGTAAGTTTGTTAGATTTTTAAGAAATGGATTGTTTTTAGTTTTGGTAGCGAGCCTGGTGTTGAATCTTGCCGGATGCACACGAAAGACTCCTATTACGGCAGAGGTCAAGGTCATTCGCCATACCGATTCGTGGCCTTGCTATATCGATCCTGCGGTAGGATCGGACTACGCAAGCTCGATTGCTATTTCTAATATGTACGATTCACTGGTCTTTCCGAATCCGGATGGTGGCGTAAAGCCATTATTGGCAAAGAGCTGGACAATTTCTGAGGATGGATTGACCTACACCTTTGAATTGGTACCCGGAGTTAAGTTCCACAACGGAGACGAGCTGACAGCAGATGACGTAGTTTTCTCTCTCCAGAGAATCATGACTATTGGAGAGGGGTATGGGTATCTCTTTACCACTTCCATCAAAGAAGCCAAAGCTCTTGACACATACCATGTTCAATTCACCCTCAAACAGTCCTTTGGACCTTTCCTGGGAGCACTGGTAAGGCTTTACATTCTTGATAAAAACCAGGTAACGGCAAATATTCAAGCTGGTTCCTATGGGGAGTTTAAGGATTACGGTAAGGGATGGTTGGTTACCAATGACGCTGGCTCCGGACCTTACAAAGTCAAGGAAATGAAAACGGCAGAATACCTCTTGATGGATAAATTCGACGATTACTGGGCTGGATGGGAGAACAAAGATGCCCCGCAGTATGTTAAAGAAATCGGGACCACTGAGGCTGTCACCGTGAGGACACTCATTTCCAGAGGGGAATTAGAAATCACGGACCAGTGGCAGACGAGTGAAAATCTAGCTGCTCTTGATGAGCTTCCCAATACCGAGGTGGCCTCTTTCTTCGAAGGTTCAGTTCTGAACATCATGCTTAACACCAAAAAACCCCCGACAGACGATATCCACTTCCGAAAGGCTCTTGCTTACTGCATTGATTACCAGCAAATTATGGACAAGATTTTCCCTGGTTCTCGCCCTTCCGGTTCTATTGCTTCCAGTACCCCTGGATACAACCCCGATTTGAAGCCATACAGTCTGGATTTGACAAAGGCAGAAGCGGAGTTGAAGCAATCTCCATATTACGGAAAATTGGACAAGTATCCCTTTGAACTCTGTTGGGTTTCAGAAGTTCCGGATGAGGAAAAAATTGCTTTGATGGTTCAGGCTAATGCCGCCAAGTTGGGAATAAAAGTAAACGTTGTCAAAGTACCCTGGCTTTCCGTGGTTGATAATTTAGCCAAAGTCGAAACCACCCCCAATGGATCTGTCATCTTCGTCTCTCCTCATTATGCTGAAGCCGGGTCGATGTTGGAGTCCCGTTATCATTCCCGCTCTTGCGGAACCTGGGAGCAGGGAGAATGGCTACAAAATCCTGAAATTGACAAAATGATCGAGGCTGCGATTGCCACTATTGATCAAAAAGAGCGATTCCAAAAATACTATACCGTTCAGGAGAAAATCACGGAACTCTGCCCAACATTATGGATTTTGGAGCAGGCAGTAAAGCAAGCTTATCGAAGCGATTACGTCGTCTTCCCTGCAGCAGAGGCTATTAAGGAAGGGAAACAGGTTAACCCAGTTATGGGCTACAACTTCTATTATCGGGATTTCAAGGTCTTTCCCGAGAAGGCACAACAACCATATACGCCATTCACGCCGTAGTTATTATTCTTGCAGGGTTGCATAAACCAAGGCAAGTACAATGAAATAAGGGGGCTCCGCTGTAATCAGGAGCCCCCTGTCTAGGGAGGTAAAACAAGTGAAACTTGGCAGTTTTCTTCTCAGGCGATTTTTGCTTTCAATTTTTGTAATTATTGGCCTTTCGATAGTAATTTTTATAATAGCTCGAGTTGTCCCGGGTGACCCGGCCCGCATGGCACTGGGACCGAGAGCCCCTGAAGACGTGGTTCAAACGCTGAGGCAGGAAATGCATCTGGATAAGCCATTACCGGAGCAATATTTTTACTGGATCAAGGGGGTTTTTCGGGGAGATTTCGGTCACTCCCTGGTTAGCAAGAGACCCGTGCTGGAAGATATTAAAGAATATTTTCCAGCAACAATGGAACTGGCTATTTTTGCAGGCATATTGATGGCTATTTTTGCCATCCTCCTTGGAGTCCTTGCAGCTCAACATAAGGATACCTGGGTTGATGGCTTAATCAGAGTCTCAAGCTATTTCGGAGTAGCTATTCCAGCATTTGTAGCAGCGATTATTTTCATGTTGCTGTTTGGATACTACTGGCCAATACTGCCAGTCTTAGGAAGGCTAAGTCCCGGAATGACCCCCCCTCGGACTATCACAGGTCTATTAACACTTGACAGTTTAATTGAGGGCAACTTTCCCGCTTTCTGGGATGCATTCAAACACATGATCCTGCCAGCAGTTGCTTTATCTTTAGGAGGGCTTTTCCAAGAAGCACGGATTACCCGCTCTTCTATGGTTGACAATATGCACAAGGACTTTCTTGCCGCAGAACGAGGTTATGGAATACCTGAAAAGATTGTTATGTTCAAATACCTCCTTAAACCCTCTCTGATTTCTACTGTATCTATTATGGGTTTGGATTTCGCATCTCTATTATCTAATGCTTTTCTTGTGGAACTGATTTTTAACTGGCCCGGGATTTCACGTTACGGTATCAGTGCCATGCTGCACAAAGATTTAGACGCGATTTCTGCGGTAATCATCGTATTTGGAGTCGTTTTCTTGGTCGTAAACGTTATCGTTGATGTCATTGTAGCGCTCCTAGACCCCAGAATTAGACTAGGCACCGCCCGAGACATGTAAAATGAGAAACCTGAGCGGAGGTCAGTCCAATAGTCCAATAGCTGTTAATTTAGCAAGACCTAAGTCCTTATTCTGGACAAATCTGGGAAGGAACTGGTATAAGTTTTCCCGGAATCCCTTATCCATAATAGGGTTAGTAATTGTCTTGGTAATAATTATCTCAGCAATTTTTGCACCCTGGATAGCCCCTTACCCTGAGCAAGCAGGACCTTTTGTTGATTTCGAGAACGCCGGACAACCACCGTCATTACAACATCTTTGTGGAACGGATAACATGGGAAGGGATATCTTCTCAAGGATCGTCTTTGCGTTTCGCGGTGCTTTAATTATGGCAATTGTAGTTTTAGCTTTAGCTGTGCCTCCGGGCGTTCTTCTGGGACTAATCGCAGGTTATTTCCAGGGCGGATGGATTGACACTGTAATCATGCGCATCACCGACATCTTTCTCGCCGTGCCCCCTCTAATCCTCGCCCTTGCCGTTGCATCAGTGTTAGAGCCCAATCTGATGAACGCCATGATCGCAGTCACTCTTATGTGGTGGCCCTGGTACACCAGGCTTTTATACGGGACAGCTTCCTCCATTAAGAATGAATACTTTGTCATTGCAGCTGAGTTAACTGGAGCGGGCAAGTTCCACATTATCTTCAGAGAAATCCTTCCCAACTGTTTATCCCCTATTTTTACCAAGATAGCACTGGATGTGGGGTGGGTAATTTTAATAGGAGCTTCGCTAAGTTTCGTAGGGCTTGGACAACAACCACCTACCCCTGCGTTGGGCCAGATGGTTTCGGATGGCGCCAGGTATATGCCTATCTTCTGGTGGATGACTATTTTCCCTGCTTTAGCCATCGTACTCATCCTTCTAGGTTTCAATTTAATGGGTGATGGCATAAGGGATATGTTAGAGAGAGGGATGGGGTAAAAATGGAAACCAAAGAAAATATTCTCTTAAACATAAAGAACCTTCATGTTTGGTATCGAGTTTATGGTGGTTATTTAAAAGTTCTTAACGGTGTTAACCTGATAGTTCGAGAAGGAGAGCGCGTTGGCCTCGTGGGGGAGGCTGGCTGCGGGAAAACTACTACCATGAAGTCGATCCTGCAAATTCTTCCGCCAGGGGATTTCCTCATTCCAAAGGGAGAGATCTATTATAAAGGGAAAGATATCTTGAAGATGAACTTCAGTGAAATTCAAAGGCTTCGCTCTAAGGAAATCGCCATGATTTTTCAAGACCCTACAGCTGCCCTTAACCCGGTGTTTACAATAGGAACTCAAATTGGCGATGTCATCAAGTACTCTATCGCTTTGGAAGAAAAGAAAGTATATAAAGAGAAACTCAAAATACTCTCAGCCAGGGCTTTAAAGGAAGCGTACCTCCCAGATCCCGAAAGGATGCTGGTAAATTACCCCTTTCAATTAAGTGGAGGCATGAGGCAGAGAACCTGTATCGCCATGGCCATTTCCTCTAGTAGGAACCTGCTCATTGCTGACGAACCAGGGACATCGCTCGATGTTACTATTCAGGACCAAATTTTGCATCTTTTGAAAGAGATAGTGGAAAAGATGGGAGCCTCCATAATTTTGATTACACACTCCTTGGGGGTAGCTCGGGAAATGACCGATAGAATATATGTAATGTATGCAGGGACGATTGTGGAAACTGCTCTCACTAAAGATCTCTTTAAAAACCCTGTGCATCCCTATACTAAAGGTTTACTTGCTTCTGTGCCCAAATTATCTGGGGGTGGTATAGCCAGAGGCATTCCTGGGAGAATTCCAGATTATTTGAACCCACCACAGGGGTGCCGATTTCAGCCCAGATGCGAGCATTCTACTTCTTCCTGTGTGGAAAACCCCCCGCAATTCTTTGAAGTTGAGGAGGGCCATTTAGTCGCATGTTATTTAGCTCAGAGGTGAACACAATGACTCAACTAGGAAATGATGAAATTTTAAAAGCTGTAAATTTGAAGAAGTATTTCCGTATTGGCAAGGACAAGAAAGGTCCGATATTCGTCCGAGCCGTAGATGGAGTGAATTTCAGCATCAAATATGGTGAGACCTTGGGATTGGTGGGAGAATCCGGATCTGGTAAAAGCACCATTGCCTACACCGTTGTAGGCATGTACCGCCCTACCTCCGGCCAGATCTTATTTAAGGGTCAAAACATCGGTATGGAAGCCGTGAGGAGGCCATTATCTCTAAAAAAAGAAATACAGATTGTTTTTCAGGATCCTAGTTCCTCTTTGAATCCCGAGCAAACTGTTGAACAAATTCTGAGTTTGCCCCTCAGGCTTCATACTAGGACTCCCAAAAGACAGTTCAAAGAAAAAATGGTTGAGCTTCTGGAAAAGGTTGAACTCCCTTCAGACTATCTTTACAAATTACCCCTCTCAATTGGCGGTGGGGAAAAGCAGATGGTGGCCATCGCCAGAGCTCTGGCATCCAACCCCTCCTTGATTGTCCTCGATGAGCCAACCTCAGCCTTGGATGTATCTATTCAGGCAAAAGTTATCAATAAGTTAATGAATCTTCAAAAAGAATTAAACTTAACCTATTTATTCATCACCCATGACTTGAGCTTGGAGAGAAACGTTGCTAGCAGGATTGTAATTATGTATTTGGGAAAGATTTGTGAGGTAGCTGATGCTGCGACCTTTTTCGAAAAGCCTCTTCATCCTTATACCCAGATGCTAATTTCCTCGGTTCCTGTGATTACGGAGGAAGAGGAAAAGTTAAAGCCAAAGAAGATCGTTTCTATCGGTGAGATTGGAAGTCCTGTCAACCCGCCCTCAGGATGCAGCTTTCATCCAAGATGTCCCTACAGGATGCCCATTTGCTCGGAAGTGGATCCCGAGATGATTGAGGTTTCCCCAGGGCATATAGTGCGATGCCATCTTTTTTCTAGGCCGGAAAAAACTGATAGCAAAGGAGTTTAAAGAAAAAAATAAAAGAAAATTAATCATGTATTTATTAGAAGTAGTGAGATTTTGTAGAAAAGAGAGAAAGAATAAGTTTTAGATTTTAAGCGAAAGTATTAAATTTTTAAGGAGAATGAATGATAAAAATCCTATACATTGAACCAGTGGTCAGTGAAATAGTCGATGAATGGAAAAGGTATTTGTCTCAATATAAATGCCCTGAAACCGAAGTGGTAGTAACCTCTTTGCCAGAGGGTCCAAGGCACTTGGAATACTATTCCTACGGGGCGCTGGTTGTTCCTAAACTTTTAAAAATCATAAAAGGTGCGGAAAAAGAGGGCTTCGATGGCGCAATCATTGGGTGCTTTTATGATCCCGGCTTAAGAGAAGCCCGAGAAATTGCAGAAAAATTGGTGGTTACTGCTCCGGCGGAAGCTTCAATGCATATTGCTGCGACTTTAGGGCAACGTTTTTCCATAATTGTGGGACGGACTAAATGGATACCTCTTATGAGAGAAAATGTCATCAAGTATGGATTTCAGGATCATTTAGCATCTTTCCAGGCTATTGGCATGGGGGTACTGGACCTTCAGATAGACCCTGAAGAGACTAAAAGAAAGATAGTTCAGGCTGCGGAAAAAGCAATTGAACAGGATGGAGCGGAAGTTATCATCCTTGGCTGTACTCACCAATTTGGGTTTTATCAAGAGTTACAGGATGCTTTAGGGGTACCGGTTATAGATGTTGCTTTGGCTGCCTTAAACTTCGCTGAATTCCTTGTGGATTTGAGAAATAAGCATGGATGGTATTTCAACAAGAAAAATGAATACTTATCTCCTCCCCACGAAGAGATCGAAGCCTGGAAGCTCTCAGACCTTTTTTAGGGCCTCTAGGTCCTATATGATAGCTGGACAAATTGGCTGGTATTGCACGAGATATGGCACTATTCTTGTCTTTCGGAAAATGAATTAAGAAATCTGGGAATTTTCTAGTTTACTTGTTAATAATTTTTATAGTTTAAGAAAATATATAATAAGACTTGGCGTGAATAAAGAGAAAAGCTATGAGAGAAATAAATATACATCCTATACTTCAATTTAGTCATGGAAAAGAATTAAAATTTATCTTTGACGGCAAAACAGTGAAGGCCTATGAAGGGGAAACAGTCGCGATGGCTCTTTACAGGTCTGGTATTGACATTTTTTCTGAGAGCCCAAAACTACACAGGCCTCGAGGTATGTTCTGTGCCATTGGTAAATGTTCCTCCTGCATGATGAGAGTAAACGGAATTCCTAATATAAGAACCTGCATTCTTCCCGTAAGAGAAGAGATGGTTGTAGAAAAACATGAGGGGTTCGGGAAGCTACCTGATTATATCGAGAAATTTGCAGAACCATTTGAAATTAATAAAGAAGTAGCAATTATAGGGTCAGGGCCTGCTGGCTTAAGCGCTGCCATTACTTTTAAAGAATTTGGTATAAAAGCTCTAATTATTGAGGAGAACCCACAACTTGGAGGCCAGTTAATAAAACAAACTCACAAATTTTTTGGATCCGAAAAAGAAAAAGCTGGAACAAGGGGTTTTGAAATCGCACAGGACTTAATAAAAAACATAGAAAATAGCAGTATCGACTACATCACAAACTCAACAGCATTTGCGATTGATGAAAATAAAATTGGAGTATTTAGAGATAATCAATATATGAAAATATACACAAAATACTTATTAATTGCAACAGGTGCTGCTGAAAAAATGATTCCTTTTCCAGGGAATGATATACCAGGAGTATTTGGTGCAGGAGCAGCACAAACTCTTATGAATGTCTTCGGCATAAAACCAGGTAGAAGTATACTTATGATAGGGGCAGGAAATGTCGGCCTTATTGTATCCTACCAATTATTACAGGCAGGTATCGAAGTTAAGGCAGTTGTTGAAGCAATGCCAACAATTGGTGGATACTTTGTACATGCCGCAAAACTAAGAAGATTTGGAGTTCCAATCCTTACAAGTACGACAATAAAAGAAGTAAGAGGTAATTTAAGAGTCGAAAAAGCAATAACTATTTCTATAGATAAAAAATTCAAGGAAATTCCGGGTACAGAAATTAAATGGAATGTTGATACTGTTTGCTTATCAACCGGACTTATTCCTTCTGTAAATTTATTGGCTCAGGCAGGCTGTAAACTAAAATATGTAACATCGCTAGGAGGATTTGTACCTGTAAGAAACAAAGATTTTCAAACTACTAACAAAAATATTTTTGTGGCAGGAGATGTAATAGGTATTGAAGAGGCTTCAACAGCAATATTAGAAGGGCACATTGCCGCTCTTGCAATACTTGAAAAAATGGGCTTGAAAACTAAGAAATTAAAAATGGAGTCAATTAAGAATTTAAATAATCTGAGAGGTAGTCCTTTTTCAAAAAAGATCATCGAAGGATTAAAAGAGGTAGAATGTGAGTAACTATCTAAAATACGGCTACCTTGAAGTGAAGGACGTCGTTAGTTTCCCTTCGTTAAAAATCATTACAAAACACCCCGTTGTGGTTTCAGAATGTATACAGGAAATACCTTGCAACCCGTGCGTTACTTCATGTCAGTTTCAAGCAATATCGATGGAAGGGATAAATGGAATTCCGGTGATTAATTTCGAAAAGTGTACTGGATGCGGAAAGTGTGTCTCAATATGTCCAGGCCTTGCTTTATTTCTTGTAGGTATTAAAGGTAAAAAGGGTCTTGTTACCCTACCTTTTGAAATGCTTCCTGTCCCTTTAAAAGGAGAAAAAGTATACCTACTTGACAGAAAAGGAAAAGAGATAGGCCAGGGCGACGTATTAAGAGTTATTTTTCCCGATAAAAGCACAAAATCTGCAGTTATAACAGTAACTTTCGACAATATAGAACTTATAAAAAGTGTAAGAAATATAAGGTCACTAAAATGAATGATAGTTTAATTTTAATTTGTAGATGCGAAGATGTAACGCTTGAGGAAATTAAAGAAGCATTTAACAAAGGGTTCAAAGATATTGAATCGCTAAGAAGGCATTTAAACATCGGCACAGGTCCATGCCAGGGGAAAACATGCATACCACTTTTGGAAAAAACTCTGGCACAACTTTCAGGTAAAAATGAAATCGAAACTATTTCCACACGTCCTCCCGAATCTCCCGTTCCATTTGGAGTTTTTATAAAAAGAGGCAAAAAAGAATGAAATCGTTTGATGTTGTGATTATCGGAGGAGGTATTACGGGTCTCTCAACAGCTTATTATCTAAATAAAATGGGAGTAAAAAACGTATTAATAATAGAAAAGAACTATTTAGGTTCTGGCTCAACAGGAAGATGCGGAACAGGCATCAGACAACAGTTCACAACAAAAGAACATATTGTTCTTATGAGAGAAAGCGTAAAACTCTGGAAGGAGTGGGAAAACAGCCTTGAACACCCAATTCATTTTAAACAAGGAGGCTATATCTGGCTTTTAAGAAACAATGAAGAATTAAAACAATATAAAAATTATGTGAAAATGCAAAATCTCCTTGGAGTACCAACTCAAATAATTAGTAAAGATGAAATAAAAGAAATAGTTCCAGAAATAAATACAGATGATATAGTTGGTGCAAGCTGGTGTCCGACAGATGGAAACGCATATCCATTTGAAGTTATTGATGCCTTAAAATTTTTCGTTGAGTCAAAGGGCACAACAATAAAAACTTTTGAAGAAGTAAAAAGTATCAAATTAAAAAATGGGCTGATTCAAAGCGTTATAACCGATAAAGATATTTATTATACTTCTTTCCTGGTAAATGGAGCAGGAACTGGAGCAAAAAAAACCGCTAAAATGATTAGAATTGAACTGCCTTTAGAGAACTACAGACATCAAATAGTTGTAAGTGAGCCTCTCGAGGACTTTCTCAACCCAATGGTCGTAAAAGGAGAATTGTATTTTACACAAACACATAGAGGAAGGGTAATTGGCGGAACTGACATGAATGAAAGCCCGACGGATTCAATTTCAACAAGTATTGATTTTCTTGAAAAATTTGCTACAGAGGTTGTAAAAACTTTACCACAACTTTCTTCAATTAAAATAATGAGACAATGGGCAGGTTCTTATGTAGTAACTCCTGACCATCACCCAATTATAGGCCCCTCAGAAATTTCGAATTTCATTCTTGGATGTGGATACTCAGGCCATGGATTTATGCTTGGACCAATTGTAGGCAAACTTCTTGCTTCGTATATTATTGATGGAAAAATGTTTCTACCCGAGGCAGACAATCTTACAATAAAAAGATTTAAAGAAGGAAAACTAATTCAGGAAAAAGCTGTAATAGGTTAAATCAATAAACCTTGCACAAACTTAGACTCTCGCAGCCCTTTTCGAAAGCTTTAATGTTGGAATTTATAAATTTAGGCGAAAAGTTTTCCTTTATTGATTCGATGATATATTTTCTTTCAACTGGAAAACCTCCAATTGCTGCTACGATCCACAAAAGAACAACGTTTTGAACTACACTTTTGCCTAATTCTGCTGCAATTTTTTCAACATTTATCTCATATATATTTTTTACACTCAATTTTAACTTTTCTCCCTTTTTTCCATTCGATATGCTATCAATTTTCATATAGACCTCTGTTTCATTAAACAATCAATTATATAAATAAATTTTTTAGGAATAAATACTCTATTTATCTTGAATTTATTAAAAAGTTAAAAAAATCAGTATTGACACAAAAAAAAATACAAATAGAATTTAATAAGAGGATAAATGAATAAAGAAGAACAAAAAAAGATTCAATTAAGAGGAATTTTATTTGGTTTTTTATTTATTATTCTCTCGATTGGATTTTATCTAATTTCCTCTGTTCTTAACAAACTTGATTTCTACTGGTATTTTCTTTTCCCAGCACTGCTTCTTATTTTTGCTGTTTTTATACCGATTTCAATTTTTATTGCAAATAAATCTCGCTCAGGGAAAAAATAAATTGTCTAAAATTAAATGCTTGACTTAGAGATGCAAAAATATATAATTGTTGCAATATATATTAGAGAGGTGTTAAGTAAAGTGAACAAAGGAGGTAAATGACGGCAAAAAGCAGTGAAAAGTGATGTAAAAGCAAGTACTTTAGAAAAGGTTTTTAGTTTAAACTTAATTTTAAAGGAGGTGAAGTAGATGGCTGAAGAACAAAAGCCAATTGTTTTTACAAGAAGATCTTCAGGCCTAGTAAGGTCCGTTTCTGTGTTTTCTGCATTTGCACTTGTTATGTGCCACACCGTTGGAGGCGGCATTAATAAGTTGATGATTTTTGCAGAATACAACAATCCTGGTGCAAATGTCGCTCTTGCTTTTTTCATTACAGGTATCCTTGCTCTTGTTACTGCTTATGTGTATTCTGAACTTTCTGCACTTATGCCAAGAACAGGTGGTGACTATATCTTTATATCCAGAGGTATCTCTCCACTTTTAGGATTTTTAGCAAGCTGGGGCTTCTGGTTTACAGAAGTATTATCCTTTGGAGTAATTGCCTTTTACGACATCCCTATCTGGGGACTTGGTTTTCAAATTGCGGGTGCTGCAACAAAAAATACAGCTCTACTTGAGTTAGGTACAAACATTTCTAAAATTGGCCCGACTTTTTGGCTTGGTATGCTTATGGTTGCAATCTTTGGTGTCGTGGCACTTTTTGGTATGAGAAAATATACGACTCTTATTAACGTCTTACTCATTCTCCCATTAATTGGAAGTGTTATTATGATCATTGTTCTTTTAAAGAGTCCTGCTGCTGCCCACCCAAGTTGGGATGCCACTTGGGGGGCTGGTATGTGGGATACGGTAGTGAGGCTATCAAAGCAGGCAACCGATCACTGGGTTCAAACACCGTTTAACATGCCGGCAACGCTTATGGCTGGTGTAGGTGGTTTGTGGGCATATATTGGTGTTACTGCTGCCTCTTATGCTGGCGGAGAAGTAAAGAACCCTGAAAGAAATATGAGTATAGCAATGCTCGGTGGAGCTGCAGTAATCGTCTTTTACTATGTCGTACTGAGCATAGAAGTCTATCGTATGTATGCAACGCCTGATGGCTCATTTATTTCTATGTATTGCAATGTATTTCAGCACAAAGATTTGTGGGGACAACTTACTGCTATATATCCGCATGCACCTAATCCGTACTTACCAGTATTTGCTGCAGCGCTTATGCCTGGACAATATGTATTCCAGTTTATTGTCGCTGTATCCGCTGCAATATGGTTAATGAATGATATCCCTGTTTTCCTTGTTGTTTGCTCCCGTCAGATATTCGCATGGTCCTTTGATAGAATGTTCCCCGAATCATTCGCAGCGGTTAATGAAAGGTGGCATACGCCTCATAACGCAATATGGCTTACGACCATCGGGGGTTTTATTGGTGTAATACTTTCGTTTATATCAGAAAGAGGACTTGCAGGTGCATTTGTTGCCGCTATGGATACGACAATGCTTTACGAATTTGCAGTTGTATTTGGCTCACTCGCCGCAGTTGTACTTCCATTTGTAAGACCTGATATTTATGAAAGAGGAAGAAGATTATCGTGGTTTGGTGTACCTGTGCTAACAATCTTTGGTATTATCTCGTTCTTTGCAAATTTCTGGTACCTCTTCATTGCAGGTGCGTGGCTTAAGACAACTACTGATCTTATGCTTCAGGTTATCTGGATGGCCGCTGGTGTTGCACTATTTGTAGGATATTATATTTATAACACAAAGAAGGGAGTAGATGTAAGAAGTATTTATCAGCAGATTCCACCTGCATAGAGAACTGAGTTCCGGGAGGCAAGGTAAATCTTGCCTCCTTCTAAATTCTAAATAAGGAGGCGATGTGAAGAAATTATTTTTTTCAGTAGATGCACATGGCGCAAATCTTGTATGGAGAAAGTGGTTGAGTGCAGTGAATATGTATCATGCAGATATTTTGATACTCTCAGGCGATTTAACAGGGAAGGTCTTTGTTCCAATAATAAAACAAAATGACGGCACGTGGCAGTACAGTTACTTTGGTACAACTTTTACTCTAAAGAACGAGGATGAAGTAAAAGCAGCAGTCGATAGACTTGATAATGCTGCTATCTACCCCTTTATTGCTACGGGAGCAGAAGTTAGTGAACTTCAAAAAGATGAAAAAAAGCTTCAGGACCTGATGAATAAATTGATCTGGGATAGATTAGACCAGTGGCTTAAGATGCTCGTTAAAGCTGTTGATACTTCAAAGGTAATGACAATTGTCATGCCTGGGAATGATGACTTTTTTATCTTTGATGACCTTATTAAATCTTATGCAAATAAGGGTGTAATATATCCATTGGATGAAGCAATTCAATTTCCTTACGGAATAGAAATGGTGAGTTGTGCCTATGTAAACCCTACTCCCTGGAATACCGATAGAGAGGCTGACGAAGGAAAACTTGAGAAAATGTTAGAGACGGAAATTAATCGCTTAAAAGACCCTCATTGGTCAATTTTCAATTTTCATGCGCCTCCCCATAATACAAAGCTTGATATTGCCCCAAAACTTGACAAAACGCTGAAACCAGTTGTGTCTTTTGGCGACGTAGACACAGAACATGTAGGGAGCAAAGCAGTAAGAAAGGTTGAGGAAAAATATCAACCACTCATGGGCGTGCATGGACATATTCACGAATCTTTTGCGTCTGACTACATAAAAAAGACACCCGTTGTAAATCCTGGCTCAGAATATTCTGAAGGTATCCTTCGTGCTTTTATTATAGAGATAGAGGAAAATGGAATTAAAAATTTCTGGAAAATAGAGGGATAATAGATATGCCGTCAGAAAAAGAATTTGAAGAACAAGAAAATAAATTTTTTGCACTCCGTGATACTTTAATGAAGGAGGCAGATAAGAGAGGTATTACAATGCGCATCCTGGGTGCTCTCGCTTTCAGGACGCATTGCCCTAGTTTCAAACATTATGAATACCGAGCAGGGAGATTACTTTCTGATATTGATTTTGCTGCTTACTCTAAGGAGAAGAGAAAAATAGAGGAAATGTTTATAGCACTTGGATATGAAATAGACAAACATGCAAAAGTTCTGTTTCAAGGGACAAGATATATTTTCTATAATCCTCAGGGCATACACTCTGATATTTTCTTTGATAAGCTTGAGATGTGCCATGATGTGAATTTTGCAGGAAGATTGGAAATAGATTATCCCACTATTTCCCTCTCAGATCTCTTTTTCGAAAAAGTTCAGATTGTACAGATTAATGAAAAAGATCTTATTGATACAGCTATCCTTTTTAGAGAGCATGCTGTCGGTCCGGGCGATAAAGAGACAATTAACAGTGATTACATTTCAGCAATTCTTTCAAACGATTGGGGATTCTGGAAAACAACAACGATAAACCTCGAAAAGATTTCACAGTATGTAAAAACCGCAGATTTTATTGAAGAATTAGATAAGAAGGACATTATAGAAAAGATTCAACTCCTTTCAAAAATTATAGATGATAAGCCTAAACCTTTTTCATGGAAAATGCGTGCAAGAATAGGAGAAAAAAGAAAGTGGTACAGAGATGTTGAGGAATTCGAACGATAACATAAATAGTAGAAAGGGGATTCATAAAATTATACGAGAGAGGCGCTCTATAACGGTTTTTAAAGATAAACCAGTGGAAGAAGCAGCAGTGCTTTTAATTCTTGACGCAGGGAGGTGGGCGCCTTCGTCAAATAATAGTCAACCATGGGAATTTGTTATTGTTTCAGAAAAAGCAAGGAAAAATGCAATTGCAGACCTGTACATCGAAGCATACAACAAAAGAGCAAAAAAAGTTGACGAGAATACAAGAAAAAAAATAGTAGAAATCATGCCTTACCTTGAGGATGAGTTAAAAGTACCTCCTTTCCTTATTATTGTGTGTGCAAATTCCGAAAAATCTAAATCATACCTTATTGACACTTCTGCATCAATTGAAAATATGCTACTTATGGCATGTGAATTGGGCTTGGGGACTAACTGGATTGATCTCACGACTACGGATTTTGCAGAGGAGTTTAATTTAAAGAAGTTGAAGGAGTACCTTTTTATTCCCGAAAAAGTTATTCCTATAGCTATTATTCCACTTGGTTTCCCTGAAGAAACACCTCCACCACCTGCAAGAAGGCGCATAAGGGACTTAATTCATAAAGATTTCTGGTGAGCAAGAAATGGATAACTGGCTAAGAATAACAGAAATTTCAATGGGATTAGAGCTATTTTTGGGAGCTATCCTAATTATGGTTGTAAACAGGCGTTTGAGGAGTGGCAGAATTTCTAAAAGAACATTTCATATCCAAAACCTTGAAACTCTTTTTCTTATTCTTATTATTGCAGTTATAGAACTTTTCACCATCAAATATGCATTTTTAAGAAACAGAGTTCTGTTAATTGTGATTGAAATTATCCTTGTTTTTGTTTTTCTGGTTGTTGATAGAAGGTTTAACGGAAAGGAATCTTTTACAGGAGGTACATAGGTGGCTTTGGATGGAGACCTTTCGGATTTTCCGTTAGGAGACATTATTCCGCTTTTCAATAATGTAAGAAAAATAAAGTTTAAAGTTTTTGCAGGACCATTAAAAATGAAACTTTTAAACCAAATATTGAGGAAGATATGAAGTTAATTCCACTTTTTTTGGCAATTATTATGATATTACTATTTATTAAGGATGGTTTTGTTGTACCGACCAGGCTTAGAAAACAGGGAAAACAATCGCCACCTCAGCAATTGATTCTTGTTCTTGTCGAAATAGCTTTTCTTTCTTTTTTTCTCGTTTTGTTTGCACGGATCAGATAGTATTACAATATTTAATATTAATTCATCTTTAATAAATCTTCAACATTTATTTTAAAAGGGTTATCATCCAGATTTTTAGATATCCCATTATTAACTCCACTTTTTGTTTAATCTTTTTACTTCTCTGTAACCTGCGCTTTTTTCAGCCGGTTATATGCCTTATTCTAATCTAAGACTTTTCTTATAACTATAAATAAATGAATTTATAAATCCCGTTGCCACATTTTATTTTCTTGACGAGGTAATTCGAGTATTTGACAAAAATATTTTTTTGATTAAACTTCATTAAATGAAAAATATAGGATTAAGCGGCTCTACAAATTTTGACTGGATGTGGTGGTGCCTCGAGAACATAAAATCCCCCCGGGGTCTATGGTAATATTGTCTAAGTATATTTGTTTTTAGAGGCCTCGGGAACGAGGCCTTTTTAATTTTGTTTTATCCTGTTGAAAAAAGTGCAGAATACAAAAGAGGATTCGTAGGAAAAGAGTAACGAATACAAAAGAATAAAAAAATTTAAATAAGGAGGAAAGAATGAAGAAAGTATTATTGAATGAAGAAGAACTACCAAAGAAATGGTACAATGTGTTGCCTGACCTTCCCGAAAAACTACCACCGCCTGTTAATCCTGAAACAAAGGAACCCGTGAAGCCAGAGCAGCTTGAGGTGATTTTTGCTCATGAGTGTGTAGAACAAGAAATGTCTGATAAAAGATTTATTGACATCCCCGAAGAGGTAAGAAAAGTATATGCAATGTGGCGACCTACTCCTCTTGTTCGTGCTCTGAATCTCGAGAAAACAATAGGAACTAAAGCTAAAATTTTTTACAAGAATGAATCTGTTTCTCCTCCTGGTTCTCACAAGCCAAATACAGCCATTGCTCAAGCCTACTACAATAAACATGAAGGCATTAATAAACTTACTACTGAAACAGGCGCAGGGCAGTGGGGTTCTGCATTGAGTTTTGCCGGTGCTCAATTTGGAATGGAAGTCAAGGTGTATATGGTGAAAGCAAGTTTTGAACAGAAGCCTTACAGAAAGTTTCTGATGGAATCCTGGGGTGGAAAATGTTTTGCTTCCCCCACTGATCTAACGGAAATTGGAAAGAAAATAAGAAAAGAGTATCCTGATACATCAGGCAGTTTGGGTATTGCAATTTCTGAAGCCGTAGAAGATGCGGCAACACACGGTGATACAAAGTATGCAATAGGGAGTGTATTAAATCACGTGCTACTCCACCAAACTGTTATAGGACTTGAAGTTGAAAAGCAGCTTGCTGATATAAATATGGAGCCCACTATTATGATAGGGTGTGTGGGAGGGGGAAGCAATTTTGGAGGATTTTTCCTTCCATTTCTATCAAGAAGACTTGATGGCAAAAATATTCGTTTCATTGCCGTAGAACCAAAAGCTTGCCCATCTCTTACAAAGGGAGAATATGTGTATGATTATGGTGACACAGGAAAGGTAACCCCATTACTTAAGATGTATACATTGGGAAGCTCATTTATCCCACCTGCTATTCATGCAGGAGGATTAAGGTATCACGGTGATGCCCCAATACTAAGTCTCCTTAAAAAGTTAAACCTGGTTGAGGCTCAATCTTACTATCAACGAGAAGTTTTTGAAGCAGGTATTCTCTTTGCAAGAACCGAAGGAATTCTCCCTGCACCTGAAACAAATTACGCTATAAAAGCCGTTATTGAAGAGGCAAAGAAGGCAACAGAGGACGATGCAATTGTGTTCAATTTTTCAGGTCACGGACATTTTGACCTTGCTGCATATGACGCATTCTTCAGGGGAAAGCTCGAAGATTATGCTTATCCAGAGGAAGAGATAAAAAAGGCGATGGAGAAACTTCCAAGGATTTAAATTGAGGAGACGTGTAGTGAAACCCTACACGTCCTTTTTTGAAGGAGATGACATATTGTGGCTATGATAAAACCTTTTAAACCACTCAGACCGACAAGCAGGTTTGCTGGCGCTGTTGCAGCACCACCTTATGATGCAGTTTCGGTTGAAGAAGCAAGACAAATTCTGCAAAATAATCCACTCTCCTTTTTGAAGGTTCTTAAACCAGAGGTTAATATACCCTTTTATAGCAACTCTAAAAAAACTGTATACACCGAAGCAAGAAATGCCTTAAAGGAATTCATAAATAGTGGGATTTTTATGCAGGAGGAAAAACTCCATTTTTATATTTATACTGAAAGAGCCGATGGAAGAAGGCAAAGTGGAGTTGTAGGACTATTCTCCTGTAAAGAATATGAAGAAAGCATTATAAAGAGAACAGAGGAGATCAAATATATGGATCTCAAGGACAGGGTGCAGTGGATTGAATATACAAATGTTCAGGGGGGGCCTATTTTTTTGGTGTATAAGGAGAAGGGGACAGTAAAAGAAATTATAAACAAAGTAATGAAGGAACCACCTGAATATGATTTTGTTACAGAGGACGGGGTAAGACATACTGTACATTCGATTTCAGAAAAAGGAATGATAAAAGGAGTACAATCAGCCTTCATGGATATTCCTACTCTTTATATAGCAGATGGAAATCATGGAACGCTTGCTGCTTGTGAGGTGAATAAAAAGAGGGGAGGTGTCAGCGGGTTTTTTCTTGCAACTGCTGTTGCCCACACTGAGGTGAATATTATGGAATACAATAGAGTAGTAAGGGATTTAAACGGCCTCTCACAGGAGAAATTTTTGCAGAGACTAAAGCAATATTTTTATGTAGAGAAAATTGGTAACCATACTGTAAAACCTTCAAAAAAACATACACTTGGCATGTACCTTGATAAAGGACGGTATAAGCTTACTATCAAAGAAAATTATCTAGATGAAGCAAATCCTTTAGAATCATTAGATGTATATTTTCTTGAGAAATATGTTTTGCAGACTATTCTTGGAATAAATAGTGAAAGAGGAAATGGACGAATTGATTTTGTGAGTGGTAAAGAGGGTATGAGTACTTTAGAAGAAAAGGTGAACAAAGAGGGTTGGGCAGTTTCCTTTGCACTTTTTCCTGTGGCAGTATCTGAAGTTATTCAGGTTGCTGACAGCGGGTTTTTAATGCCACCAAAATCTACCTGGTTTGAGCCAAAGTTTAGATCAGGTCTTTTTCTAAATCCACTGAAAGATATTCTTGCTGAGTTTAAAAACGAAAAGACGGAGGATTATAATATCTGGTTTTAATCTTCTTACTCCTCTGTATTCTGCACTGTTTTCCGCAGAATTACTCTTCTGAAATTGCCGACTTTGCAATTATAGAGTTTATTTAAAATGTTTCCCGTTGAACAGTTACAGTGTTCAAGGTCACAGTACTCCTTCACCATTCCTATTTACCGAAATGATTATCTTTAATTTTCTGAAACCTGCACTCGTTTTCAGCGATTCCAGAAGATTAAGAGGGAATGTGTCTCTCTAATATGAAATGTATGTAACGCGTACAAGCACTTGATTTTATTTTTTAAAGTTGTATAATTGAATTACAAAATTTTTGAAAAGCTTTCAAATTTTTTTAATTTTGAAAAAAACCAAAAAAACATGTTTACTAAAGAAGACGAGTTAATACTCGAGGTATTAAAAAACGTTGTTCATGCTCTGTCGCTTTTCTTGGGAAACGACACCGAGATAGTATTACACTCCTTTAAAGATAATGACCATTCTGTAGTAGCAATAGAGAATGGCTACATTACAAACAGAAAAGTAGGTTCAACGCTAACAGAAGCAGGCTCAAAAATCATAAAGAAGATAGTGTCAGAAAATAAGCAATTCGTGGGACCTTACAGGAGCCTTTCTCCAAATAGAAGAATACTCCGCTCTACAACAATCCCAATTCGAAATAAAAATAGACTTATAGGTCTCATATGTTTAAATATGGATATAAATAGAATAGTACAAACTGAAGAGTTTTTAAAACCTTTTGTACATTTCGAAGACCAAAAAATTTCTAATGGTGATTTAGAAAAGAGCGGCACAACACTATTAAGTAATTTGAAAGATCAAATTTTTGAAGAAGCCGTTTTAAAGGTTGAAACCAAAGGAGAAATCCCTCAAAAGGAAAAGAATAAGTTTTTAGTCAAAGATCTTTATCAGAAAGATTTTTTTGCCTTAAAAGACTCTGTTGAATTCGTCGCCAAGAAGTTAGGAGTATCTATTTTCACAATTTATAATTATATAAGAGAACTAAAAAACGAGAAAGGAGGTAAAGGTGGGGAAAAGCATAATCGAAAAAATTCTTAACAGCCACATCGTCGAGGGTGCCCCTAAAAAAGGCGAAGAGATAGGCATTAAAGTTGACCAAACCTTAACGCAGGATGCAACAGGTACAGCAGCCTATCTTGAATTTGAAGCAATAGGTTTCACCGATGTAAAGACTGAGGCATTGAGCTATGTTGATCACAACACAGTTCAAGTTGGCTTCGAAAACGCTGACGACCACAAATATCTTAGAACTGTTGCTGGAAAATATGGCATCACTTTCTCAAGGCCTGGAAATGGCATATGTCATCAGGTACATCTTGAGAGATTCGCAAAACCAGGGAGGGTGCTTATTGGTTCTGATAGTCACACCCCAACTGCAGGAGGAGTTGGCTCACTTGCAATTGGTGTTGGTGGACTGGATGTTGCGGTAGCAATGGGGGGTGGACCATTCTATCTCACATATCCAAAGGTTATTAAGATAAACCTGACAGGCAAATTGCAGAAATGGGTTTCTGCAAAAGACGTTATTCTAAATGTACTTGAAATACTTAAGACTAATGGTAACGTAGGTTATGCTATCGAGTATGCAGGTGAAGGGGTAAGAACATTAAGCGTTCCTGACAGGGCTACAATCACAAATATGGGCGCAGAGACGGGCGTAACAACATCACTTTTCCCATCAGATGAAATAACTCTTGATTTCTTAATGAGGGAAGGTCGCGAAAACGATTGGATTTCTCTTGAAGCAGACCCAGATGCAACATACGATAAAGTAATTGAATTAAATCTATCCGAAATTGAGCCAATGATTGCACTGCCAGATTCCCCGGACAACGTAAAGACAGTTAGAGAAGTAGAAGGCACAAAAGTGAACCAAGTTGCAGTCGGAAGCTGCACAAATTCTTCTTACAGAGACCTAATGACTGTAGCAAATATTCTAAAGGGACATGTTGCCCATAAAGACCTTGAATTTGGTGTTGCTCCAGGGTCAAGGCAGGTTATTGCGATGATAACCGAAAATGGTGGAATGGAATCACTTGTCAAAGCAGGTGCAAGAATAATGGAAACAGCTTGTGGTTTCTGCATTGGAAATAGTTTCTCTCCAGGCTCTGGTGAAGTATCCCTAAGAACCAACAACAGGAACTTTAAAGGACGCAGCGGTACAACTGATGCAAAGGTCTATCTTGTCGGTCCTGAAACTGCAGCGGCAGCTGTAATCACCGGAACTATACTCGATCCAAGAAGATTAGAGGATATAGGTATTAGATACGAAGATATAGAGTTGCCAAATAAGTTTATTTCTGACGATTCAATGTTCATATTCCCACTATCAAGGGAAGAAAGAGAAAAGATCGAAATATTAAGAGGTCCTAACATTAAACCCATTCCCAAAAATGAGCCTTTACCTCTGGATATTTACGGGTCAGTAACCATAAAAGTTGCAGACAAAGTAACCACAGACCATATTATGCCTGCAGGACAGTACCTTAAATACAGGTCAAATATTCCAAAGTATGCAGAGCATGTTTTTGAACCCCTTGATCCAGATTTTTCAAAAAGAGCTCTTGAGAATAAAGAAAAAGGTGTGGCAAATATAATTGTAGCTGGAGAAAGCTATGGACAGGGTTCTTCAAGAGAACATGCAGCACTTTGTCCAATGTATCTTGGAGTCAAGGCAGTATTTGCAAAAACTATTGAAAGAATACACCTCGACAACCTTGCAAACTTTGGAATCATGCCTCTTCAATTTATAAATCTTTCTGATTACGATGCGATAAATCAAGGTGATGAAATTGAAATACCTGAAATAGTGAAAGCAATTGAAAATGGTAGTGAAGAAATCTTTGCGTTAGATAAAACAACTAATAAAGAAATTAAATTAAAAATTTTGTTAACAGAAAGACAGAGAAAATTTGTTATAGCAGGAGGGCTTTTGCCCTATACAGGCAAAACAGGAGGCGCCACATGAAAATTTCAGTAGAAAATGGCAAGATGAGCGTGCCAGACAATCCAACAATCCCTTACATCGTAGGAGATGGGATTGGAATTGACATTACTCCAGTATCATTGAAAGTTTTCGATGCCGCAGTGGAAAAAGCTTACAGCGGGAAAAGAAAAGTAGAATGGATGAGATTAATTGCTGGAGAAGAGGCAATTGAAAAATTCGGTGAGCCTCTTCCAAAAGATACTTTCGAAACTATCAAAGATTATGTAGTATCAATCAAGGGCCCCTTAACAACACCAGTTGGTGGAGGATACAGGTCTTTAAACGTAACTTTAAGACAGAAACTTGATTTATTCGTCTGTTTTAGACCTGTAAAGTATATCAAGGGCGTTCCTTCTCCGATGAAAAACCCAGAGCTCGTAGATGTAATAGTTTTCAGAGAAAATACTGAAGATGTTTATGCAGGTATTGAATGGAAAGCAAATTCTCCCGAAGCACTTGAAGTAATCAATTTCTTCAAAAATAAAATGAATGTAACCATTAGAGAAGATTCTGGAATTGGAGTAAAACCAATCAGTATTACTGGTTCAAGAAGAATTGGAAAAGCAGCACTTGATTATGCAATTGAACATGGAAGAAAATCCATAACAATAATGCACAAAGGCAATATTATGAAATTTACTGAAGGGCTTTTCCAGGCTGAGATTTATAAATTAGCACAAGAAGAATACGCAGGAAAAGTAATAACTGAAGAAGAAGTCACTGAAAAATACGATGGAAAGGTTCCAGATGGAATGATTCTCGTAAAGCGCAGAATAGCAGATTCAATGTTCCAGCAAATGTTGCTAAGGCCAGATGAATATGATATTATCGTCACTCCAAACCTTAACGGAGATTATATTTCCGATGCAGTAGCGGCCCAGGTTGGCGGAATCGGTATAGCCCCAGGTGCAAATATAAATTTTGAAAACAGAATCGCACTTTTTGAAGCAACTCACGGAACATCACCAAAACATGCAGGCAAAAATGAAGCAAACCCCGGTTCTATAATTCTTTCAGGAGCTGAAATGTTCGAATATATGGGGTGGAGTGAAGTTAAAAATATCATTTTAAATGCTCTCGAAAAAACGATTCTTGAAAAGTATGTTACTTATGATTTTGCCCGTCTCACAGAAGGGGCAACAAAGGTATCAACAAAAGAATTTGGAGACAGGATAATTAAGAATATGGAGGTGATTTAAATGGCTCAAAAAGGAATAAGGGAATATCTCGCCAAAAAGTTGCTTGCAAAGTATATAGCAAACAATCCATCTTATGGTTTCACTTATAATGGCAAGGTAGCCCTTGTAAGACCTGACAAATCAATAGATGAAATCGCTTTAGAAAACCCCTGGATTAAAGAGAAAAAGCTGGTCGTTAAACCAGATATGCTATTTGGGAAAAGGGGTAAACATGGACTTGTTCTACTTGATGCATCTTTCGAAGAAGCAAAAATTTGGATAAATGAAAGAATGGGTAAAGAATTTGAAATTGGGAAAGCAAAAGGTATCCTTACTGATCTTCTTATTGAACCTTTTACTCCACACGAAAAAGAGTACTACATTGCAATTAAAACAGAGGAAGACGGCGATAGAATTTACTTTTCTGAAGAAGGGGGAATAGAAATTGAGGAGAACTGGGAAAAAGTTAAAGAGTACTTTGTACCTGTATTGAAAGGTATAGAAAGTATCAATTTTCAGGGAATAAATGAAACCATAAAGAAATTTATTGAAACTCTTTACAAATTCTTCGTAGAATATGACTTTACATATCTTGAGATAAACCCATTTGCGATTGTAGATAGGGAAGTTCTGCCACTTGATTTTGTTGCAAGGCTTGACGATACTGCCCTTTATAAGGACAGCGAGAAGTGGGGAGACATTGAATTTCCGACACCATTTGGAAGAAACTTCACAAAAGAAGAAGCATTCATAAGAGAACTCGACGAAAAAACTGGCGCATCTTTGAAACTTACAATCCTTAATTCCGATGGACGTGTGTGGCTTATGGTTGCAGGTGGTGGCGCAAGCGTTATTTATGCAGATACCGTTGTAGACCTTGGGTACGGTAATGAACTCGCAAACTATGGAGAATACTCAGGAGCACCCTCTGAAGAAGAAACTTATCTTTATGCAAAAACAATATTGGACCTGATGACAAGGAAGAAAGATCCAAGAGGCAAAGTGCTTATCATTGGTGGAGGTATCGCAAACTTTACCGATGTTGCCAAAACCTTTAAAGGTATTATAAGAGCATTGAGAGAGTATAAAGACAAACTAAAGGAAAATAACATTAAGATATTCGTAAGACGAGGTGGGCCAAACTATCAACAAGGGCTTGCAATGATGAAAAAACTCGGAGAGGAGATAGGGGTCCAAATTGAAGTGCACGGTCCTGAATTGCATATGACAAGGGTTGTTAAAATGGCACTTGGAGGTGAAAAATGAAGCTTTTTGAGAAAGATACCAGAGCAATAATTTTTGGTAGACAAGCAATAGCAGCTCAGGGTATGCTTGATTTTGATTTTGTGTCAAAAAGAGAGATTCCTTCAATTGTTTGTTTTGTTAGTCCGGACAAACCTGGTTTTGAGAGACTTTTCTTTGGAAGCAAAGAAATGCTCTTTCCTGTCTATAAGACCATATCTGAAGCTGTAAAGAAACATCCAGATGCAACAGTGATGGTTAATTTTGCTCCATCTCGATTTGCATATCAAACGACAGTTGATACTATAAATACTGAAAACATTAAAACAATTGCAATAATTGCAGAAGGAGTGCCTGAAAGAGAGACGAGATCTCTCTCTGCCCTGGCAAAAGAGAAAGGAAAGGTAATAATTGGACCAGCGACAGTGGGGGGAGTCATTGCTGGTAAATTCAAAATTGGTAATGCAGGTGGCACTACAGAGAACATAATCAACTCAAAACTTTACCAACCTGGAAGCGTAGGTCTTGTTACTAAATCAGGCGGAATGTTGAACGAAATGTTTAATATGATAGCAAGAAATACTGATGGTGCTTATGAGGGTATTGCTATTGGTGGGGATAGATATCCTTGCTCTTCACTTGTCGACCATCTTTTAAGACTTGAAGAAATTCCAGAAGTAAAGTTTCTCGTCATGCTCGGGGAAGTTGGTGGTCTTGAGGAATACAAAGTTGTAGAAGCTTTAAAGCAAGGAAAAATAAAGAAACCTCTCGTTGCCTGGGTAACGGGAACTTGTTCAAAGATCTTCCCAACAGAAGTACAATTTGGCCATGCGGGTGCAAGGGCGGGAAATGACGAAGAAACCGCGGATAGCAAAAATAAAGCACTTAAAGAATCTGGAGCAATTATTTCAAATTCATTTGATGACCTTCCTGAGCAAATTAAGAAAACTTATGAAGAATTGAAAAGTAAGGGAATTATTCAGCAAATCGAAGAGTTTACTCCTCGTGAGATTCCAATGGATTATGAAACTCTCATGAAGCAAGGTCTAATAAGAAAACACGCCGAATTTATCAACACGATTGCAGATGAAAGAGGAGAACTTAGCTACTCGGGAGTTCCCATTACAAAAATCATTAAAGAGAAGCATAGTATCGGGTATGCCATAGGGCTTTTATGGCTTCAGAAAAAACTTCCTGAATACGCATCAGAATTCATCGAACTTTTAATCACGGTATTTGCAGACCACGGACCATGTGTTTCAGGTGCACATAACACGATGGTTGCGGCAAGGGCAGGTAAAGACCTTGTGTCATCTGTCACATCGGGATTGCTAACAATGGGACCAAGATACGGTGCAGCACAGGAAGAGTCAGGACGTTATTATCTTTGGGCAAGAGAGAATGGTCTAACGCCTCAAGAGAGTGTTGATTACGCAAGGAAAAAGCATATTGCTCTCCCGGGATTTGGCCACAAGGTAAAGAGTACTAAAAATATAGATTGGCGAGAAAAAATTCTCATTGAATTTACGAAGAAGAATTTCTCAAGCACTGAATATCTTGATTACTGCCTTGAGATGGAAAAGGTAACAACAAAAATAAGCGATAAGTTCATCTTTAATATTGGAGGAATTAGCGGAGCCCTCTGGCTTGATCTTTTAAAATCGCTTGGCTATACAGATGAGGAAGTTAAAGAATTGGTAGAAGACGGAATTCTCACCAGTATCAATGTACTTGCAAGGACTATCGGGTACATAGGGCATCACCTTGAGCAAAATCGTCTTAAAGAGAATCTTTATAGGGTTCCGTACGATGATGTCCTCTATTGGTTGCCTGACGAAAAAGATCTGTAATCATTTATCTGTTGATTCTAGCCCTCCATTTTGGAGGGCTTTTTTCTTCCTTAAATCGCAGAGAATTCCATTTCTTAAGAAAAGGCTTCTTCAGAAAGTTTCAATGATTATATTTTTGTACCCTGCTCTCAATAATTTTTTACTTATTTCCAGAGCAATGGATTTTCTTTCAAATAAAGAAAACACTACCGAACCAGAACCCGTGAGGTGGAATTTTTGACCAGTTATATGCTCAATTTCTTTAAATAAATTAATGAAGCGGTAATCTTTATCTCTAAAAAGAACCCCAAAATCATTATATAGCCTATTATTCAGCTCGCTGATCGAGTATTCCTTCTCCAAAAAAGAAATCAATTCCTTCGTATGTAATCCTTGAGAAAAATTTCCAAACTCGTCAAATATCTCGTAGGCTCTTTTTGTTGAAACTCTAAATTCAGGAAAAACAAGTAAAAAATAAATTACCTTAAGGCTCTGAACGGTGTGCACAACATCCCCTCTTCCTTCAACAATTGCAGTTGAACCATTTAGAAAAAATGGTACATCAGACCCAATTTCTTTAGCAATTTCAAATAAATCATTGTCACTTAAAGGACTGCCGAATATGACATTAAGAAGCCTAAGCGTGGTTGCTGCATCAGAACTTCCTCCACCAAGCCCTGAACCTACAGGTATATTTTTCTTTACAAATACGCTTACCTTTTCATTTAGCATTGAAATTTGAAAAAATAATTTTATAGCTTTGTGAACCGTTGTATCCGAAGAGTCAATATTAATATTAAATTTGATTTCTTTATCATATGATTTTCTTAATTCAATTTCATCATAAATTGACACCCTTTGGAATACTGATTTAATCTCATGATATCCATTGATAGATTTACCAAGGATTTCAAGTGTTAAATTTATTTTTCCATATGCTTTAGCTATCACAAAAAAATTATAAATAGAAATAGGTTTTTTAAAAAATCCTGACTTCTTAAAAAGAATAAAAGCTTTTAAAGCATTGACTTTAAATATATTATATGTAAAATTATAAAACAAATGGAGGATCTATGAAGGAAATCGAAGAAATTAAAAAAGAATTTGAAGAAAAAATAAAAACCAAAAGCATTGAAGAACTCAAAAAAGTTGAGACATATTTCCTTGGTAGAAAAGGAAAGGTTGTAGATTTATTTAAAACACTTAAAAATGCAACAGAAGAAAATAAAAAAAATATTGGGCAGCAAATAAATGATTTAAAATCATACGTTGAAGAAACTATTTCAAAAAAATTAAAAGAACTTGAAGAAATCGAGAAAAATAAATTACTGGCAAATGAAAGGATAGATATAACATTACCCGGGATAAGATTAGAAACAGGGGGCTTACATATACTATCAAAAGTTATGAAAGAAGTTGAAGATATATTCCTTTCCATGGGCTTTGATATAATGACCGGACCAGAAATAGAAAGCGACTATTACAACTTCGAGGCACTTAACATTCCTGAGTTCCATCCCGCAAGAGATATGCAGGATACTTTCTATCTTGCTAAGAAAATTCTCCTCAGGACTCAAACTTCACCGATACAAATAAGAACAATGGAAAAATATAAACCTCCTATAAGGATAATTGCAATTGGACGATGTTACAGGAGAGATGCCATTGATAGCTCTCATTCGCCTATATTTCATCAAGTTGAAGGACTCGTTATCGATAAAAATGTTTCTTTCTCAAACCTGAAAGGTACACTTCTCGAATTTACCAAAAGAATGTTTGGCGAGGAGACAAAAATAAGATTTTCTCCTTCTTATTTTCCCTTTGTTGAGCCTGGCGCAGAAACGGCAATAAGCTGCGTTATATGCAAGGGAAAAGGGTGCAGGGTTTGCAAATATACTGGATGGCTCGAAATGGGTGGTTCAGGAATGGTTCACCCAAATGTTCTCAAGAACGTAAACATAGACCCAGAAGAATATCAAGGATTTGCATTTGGTTGGGGGGTTGAGAGGATTGCAATGATTAAATATGGAATTCCAGATATAAGAATGTTTTTGCAAAATGATTTGAGATTCCTTGAACAATTTAAATAAGGGGAAGAGATGATTATATCCTACAAATTATTAAAAGACGCTTTTGACGTTGATTACACACCTCAGGAACTTTCAGACAAACTTACTTCAATCGGAATAGAAGTTGAAGGTATCAGAGACGTAAAGCATAATTTCAAACACATCATTACAGGTAAAATCGAAAACATAGAGTTAATACCTGACACAAAAATCTTCAAAAGCATAATTAATACAGGAAAAGAAAAACTCCAGATAATTACTGCGGCTACAAACCTTAAAACAGGTAATATTATACCCGTTGCTCTGCCTGGCGGCTCTCTTGCGGATGAAACGGTCATAAAGAAAATCTTTTGGCAGGCTATAAAGAACATCAAAGATTTTAAATCATTTAAGTCGAACGGCATGCTTTGCTCCTACATGGAACTCGGGCTCGATCCAGAATATCTTTCAAATGAAGAAAAAGTAGGAATTTTAATTTTACCAGAGGACACATCAATCGGTTTAAAATTCGAAGATATTTTACCTATAGATGACACCATATTAGAGCTCTCGCTTCTACCAGATAGAGCCGACGCCTTCAATGTGAATGGGCTTGCAAGGTGGATAGAAACTCTTAAAGCAAGAGACAATGGTAAAAGAGCTGACTTTTCCAAATTTACACCAGAAGTTAATTTAACTTTTCAAGGAGAAACAAATTTTGAAATAGATATTAAAAACCCTGAAATGTGTCCTTTTTATTCTGGACGAATCATAAAAAATGTAAATGTTAAAAAATCATCATTAAAACTGAGACAAAAGCTATTTATGCTGAAAATTAGGCCAATTAATAACATAGTAGATATAACAAATTTCATAAACAAATTTTATGGTCAGCCTCTACATGCATTTGATTTTGATAAATTAGATGAAAAGTTAATTATAAGGCTTGCAAAAAAGGGTGAAAAGCTTAAAACGCTTGATGAGGTTGAAAGAAATTTAACAGATGACAATCTGGTTATTGCTGATAGTAAAAAACCGATTGCCATTGCAGGAGTAATGGGCGGTAAAAGCACTTCCGTAAAAGAAGATACTAAAAATATCATCCTTGAAAGCGCATATTTTTCACCAAAAAGAATTGCACAAAGCTCGCGAACATTAGGACTTATTACAGATGCTTCTACTCTATTCGAAAAAGGAGCGGATAGCAATTTTACACCAATAGCATCGCTTATTGCAACAAAATTGATTTGCGAAGAAACAGGCGGAATTCCATACAAAGACAATGCAATCTCTTATTTAGTAAAACCTGATACTGTTAAAGTAAGACTTGAAAAAATAAACTCTTTACTCGGAGAGCAAATTAACAAAGAAGATGTAAAAAAATACTTCGACTTCGAAGGACTGAAATATAAAGATAAAGGATCATTTATTGAAGTATACCCTCCAACATTTCGACAGGACTTAAAGATAGAAGAAGACCTTGTCGAAGAAGTTATCAGAATGAAAGGGTATAATGAATTTAGAGAAACCTTACTGAGTGGTGAATTTAGAGGTTCTAAAAGAACTGAATTTGAAGACTTTATATGGTTCTTAAAAGATAAACTCGTTGCTCTAGGACTTACTGAAATACAAACGACTTCACTAATAAATACAGAGAAACTTAAAATTATAGGATTAGACGAGGAAAAACGATTAATTAAATTGCTAAATCCACTTACCGAGGATATGAACATACTCAGGCCATCGCTCTTAACACCAATGTTAGATGTTCTTGAAAGAAATATAAATGCTGGAAAGAATAGCATTTCGATGTTCGAAATAGGTAAAGTTTTCATAAAGGATGCTTCCTTCCAAGAATACATGGAATTAGGAATAATGCTCTTTGGTGACAAAATAAGCAAAAATGCCTTCAAGAAAGCCTTCTCATATGATTTCTTTTATCTTAAAGGTATTGTAGAAGAATTTCTCGATTCAGTTAGAATCAATTATGATTTTGAAGAACATGCCTTGCCCTTTATGCATCCTTATCAAAGTGCAAAAATAATTTCATCAAATAAAGAAATCGGATATATTGGGAAAATTAAGGATGAAATTTTTAAAAATGTTTTTTATGCATCAATCTACATAGATGGAATTTTTAATGAATCTTTATTCCTCTGTAATCCACACTCTTCTTCAGTGGATTATAAACTGAAAAATTTTGAGGATTTTTCTCTATACCCAACAGTAAAAAGAGATATTGCAATTCTTGTTGAAGAAAGTGTCTCTGAGAAAAAAGTAAGAGAAACAATAAGACATTTGAACATCAGCGAACTTAAATGCATAACTTTGTTTGATATATACAAAGGCATACCTCTCCCCAAAGGCAAAAAAAACCTTGCTTATTCACTTGAATTTTCATCGATGGACAAAACGCTAAGAGGAGAAGAAATAGAAGAATTGATAGAAAAAATAGAACAAGAAATTAAGATTAAGATAGGCGGCATTCTTAGGAAAAAATGACAAACTGGGATATCGCCAATATTCTTCTTCAAACCAAATTACTTTTGCTATTAAGAGGAGAAAAAGAATTAGCAGCAAAATATGAAAATGCCGCTTATACAATTGGTATACTTGATTATCCTGCTAATGATAAGGGTATTGCATTTCTTCCCGAGATAATCCAAAGCGATATTCAAGAAATACTTAATACAGGCAACTGTGAAGCAAAAGAAACCCTTGAAAAAGAGATACCTAAAAGCCTTAGAGGTATTGCAAACTTACCAGGAATGAGGGCTGAAAATGCAATAAAGCTTTATGAGAAATTACAAATCGATTCCATAAATGATTTAAAAAGAGCTGTATCTTCTGGTGAAATAAAAGAAAAAAAAGAATTCGGCACTAGATTTGAAGAACAGTTAAGAAGAAGCCTAATTGAATATGAAAGGGATTTTAAGGAGTTGACTTTATTCGAAGGTTATACTTATGCTAAATCAATTATGATGTTTTTGAACAAAGATTTTACTATCAAACTTGCAGGAAGCGTAAGAAGGGGCAAAGAACTAGTTAATAATATAGATTTTGTGGTAGCAGGAGACAAAGAAAAATTTAAAAAAACATTAAATGAACTTATCTCAATAAGGAAAACAGGTAAAGAAAATCAGAATTTTGTTTCAATAAAAGATAAATATAACATTATTTTAAATTTCTATTTTGTGCCCCACGAATATTTTTATTCTGCATTAATTTATTTTACAGGCTCAAAAATATATAGCAAAATGTTAAATGAAATTGGAAAAGTAAAAGGCTTCAATATATCAAAAGAAGGCTATCTGCTTATAGAAGGCCAAGACGAAAAACAAATATTCGAAAAACTCGGAATGCAATACACGCCTCCTGAAATAAGAGAAGGTGAAGAAGAAATAGATTTAGCACTAAGCAATTCATTGCCAGAACTCATTGACGAAAAAGATATAAAGGGGGATTTACATATTCATTCAAATTTTAGTGATGGGACAAATAGTATTCGGGAGATAAAAAACGAAGCCTCATTTAAAAATTACACTTTTATTGCAATTACTGACCATTCTCAATCATTAAAAATTGCAAGAGGAGTATCAAAGGAAAAACTATTAAAAGAATTTGAAATTATTGATAAAATAAATATGGATGGTGATGAACCTGTATTACTGAAAGGGATTGAAGCTGAAATAAATATGGATGGAACATTAGATGTAGAAATGGATCTTGAGAAAAAATTTGATATTATAATTGGTGCACTTCATGCTTTTTCTCAAACTAATTACGAAAACACTGAGCGAGTTAAAAAAGCAATTGAAAGTGGATTAATCAATGTGATAGCGCATCCTACAGGAAGAATAATACATGTTAGAGAAGCCATGCCTCTTAACTTTGATGAAATTTCAAAGGCAGCTTCTAAAAACAGAGTAACACTTGAAATAAATTTATTTCCAAATAGAATTGATTTATCATCTGGCTTAGTTAAAGAAGCACGTAGAAATGGATTAAAATATTTCTCTATAGGAACAGATGCACACAATACAGGGCATCTTAATTTCATGGAATACGGCATAAAAATTTTGAGAAGGTCCTGGGTAAAAAGAGAGGAATTAATTAATACTTTTGAACTAAAGGAGCTAAGAGAATTCTTATGGAACAGGAAACATTAAAAACACTTGAATATTTCAGTATTTTAAACGAAATTGAAAATTTATGTGTAACTAAGGGGGCTAAAGAATATGTAAAAAACTTAAAACCGATACTCGATTATAACGAATCCCTTAATGCTATGAAGGAAACCACTGAAGCAAAATTGTTTTATCAGGAAGAAGGTGACTTACCTTTTCTAGAGTTTATTGACATTGAACCTATTCTTGAAAAAATAAAAGTCCTTTCGCTTGTAACTGGAGAAGAACTTCTAAGAATTGCAACTACTATAAGCACTTTCACTGAAATCAAAGAAATAGGTGAAGCTTACAAAAATAACTTTTCATTAATTCATTCTTATACATCAAAAATTAGCAATCTTTCAGATATCGCAATAAAAATCAACAAAGCGATTGGTCCGGATGGGAAATTGCTCGATGATGCTTCTCCTCTTCTTTCAATAATAAGAAGGGAGATCAAAGTAAGTTACATCAGAATCCAAACAATATTACAGAAAATTATTTACTCGAAAGACTATGAAGATATAATACAAGATCAGATAATAACAAAAAGAAATGGAAGGTATGTAATACCAATAAGACAGAACTCACGACCTGTGTTTCAATATGTTATACAAGGAGAATCGAGCAGCAGGCTTACCTTATTTGTAGAGCCAATTTCAATCGTTGAATTAAACAATAAACTCGTTGATTTGACATCAAAAGAAAAACAAGAAGAAGAAAGAATAATTCTGGAGTTAGAGAACATAACAAGGGATAAATTCGACCAGATACTAAATTCATTAGATATCGTTTATAATCTTGATTTTATGTTCGGAAAAGCAAAACACTCAATCAAAATAAAAGGTGAAGAACCTAAATTAACCACAAAACATGCCTTCAGCATTTATAATGCAAGACATCCATTTATACCAGAAGACAGAGTTGTGCCAATAGATGTAAATGCTGGCGAAGATTTCCACATGCTTATAATTACGGGTCCAAATACAGGTGGAAAAACTGTTACGCTCAAGACTATTGGTTTATTGGTTCTAATGGCAGAGTCGGGACTTCATATACCAGCCTATTCTAATTCAGAAATCGGATTTTTTGAAAAAATTTATGCGGATATTGGTGATGAACAGAGTATTCAGCAGAATTTGTCAACATTCTCGTCTCATATGGGAAAAATTATAAATATAATTAAAAATGCAGACGAGAATACGCTTGCGCTTATCGATGAGCTAGGTGCAGGAACTGACCCGGAAGAGGGTTCAGCTTTGGGTTATGCAGTTTTAAGGGGACTCTACGAACTAAAAGCAGTTTCAGTAATTACAACGCACCATAGCAAATTAAAAGAATTTCCGTATAAATTTCCACTCGCAAAAAATGGCTCTGTCGGTTTTGATATAAATACACTCGAGCCTACTTATAAACTTTATATCGGCATTCCTGGAAAAAGTCATGCTTTCATTATTGCAGAAAAGCTCGGCTTACCCTTAGAGGTGTTAGAGAATGCAAAAAAAGAATTAACTGAAGAATACTTAATCACTCAAACAATTATCTCAAAAATGTCCGAAGATCAAAAAAGGATCGGTGACTCTGCTGCTGAGATTGAGAGGAATAAAAAGGAGCTAGAAGAATTAAAAACACTTTATGAAAATAAAGTAAAACAAACAGAAGAGAAAAAGAGAGCAGAAATAAATAAGGCATACGAAGAGGCAAAAAACATAGTTCTTGAAACTCAAAAAAAGATGAATAAACTTATTGATAATCTTGAAAATTTCATAAAAAGCCAAAAGGCTGTACAGGAAATTAAAAAAGAATTCGAAAACGAAAAAGCAGAAATAGAAACAAAAATTGAATCAGCAATACCAAAGGAAGCTATATCAATGAATCAAATAGAAGAAGGATCGCTTGTTTATGTTCCAACCTTTAAGCGACAGGGAATAATCTTAAGTAAAATCGAAGATAAAGGTAGACTTGTTATACAAATGGGGAGTATCAGGGCTACTGTCTCGATAGAAGACGTACAACCACTCAAAGGAGAAGCTGCAGTTGACAGAGACGGGCAAGAAGAAAGTATAAAAGAATTATCAAACATTCAAGTTCCAATGAAACTTGATTTGCATGGGTTCTCAGTAGAGGAAGCTATAGAAAAAATTGACAAATACCTTGATTCTGCGTATCTTGTAGGACTTCCATTCGTGTATATAGTTCATGGTAAAGGAACAGGAACTTTAAGAGAATCAATAATTGAACATCTTCGCAGGAGACCTCATGTTGCACATTTTTATACTGGGACACCTGAAGAAGGGGGAACAGGCGTTACAATAGTTTATTTAAAATGAAAAATGATTTGACACTTATTTTTTTTGATTTAGAAACTACAGGCCTTAACCCTGAAATAGATGAAATAATAGAAATTGGTGCAATAAAAGTTCAAAATGATGAAATTAAAGAAACCTTCCACTCACTTGTAAGGCCGAATAAGAATATTCCAAAATTTATTACTGACCTTACGGGGATCAGTGAAAAAGATGTCGAAAAAGCACCTCATACTGAGGATTTAAAAGATAAAATCGAAAACTTCATTGGTGATTACCCTCTCATTGCGCACAATGTAATATTTGATAAAACCTTCCTTGAGAAATTGCTCGGAAAAGAACTTAAAAATGAGGTTTTCGATACACTTGAACTTTCGAGGCTTTTCTTCCCTGAGTTCTACTCACACAGTCTCCAAAATCTGGTTAAAAAACTCGAAATAAAATCAAAAGGGCCACACCGTGCTTTGACAGATACATTGATGCTGTATTCAGTATTCAAAAAAATCAAAAATGAAAAAGGTTTATTCCCTCAAGAAATTTTAAAAAAGTTTAAACAAATTTTCGTAAATGAAAAGAATTTTGATTCTATATTTGGTGATGAATGGGAAAAGACTGAAAATACTGAAACTTCTTTAAAATGGGAAACGAAAGAGGAAAATTATGAAAAATTAACTCTACCATTCAAAGAAAATTTAAAAGAAAGCAATTTTAAAGACGGGGTTTATTATGTTGAATCGGATATAAACGAAGAAATTTTGGAAGAAATCACGTCAATTGCAAAGAACAAAAAACTTTTGCTGCTCATTTATAGCGAAGAACTTGGAAAAAAACTCACTCAAATATTCGAAAAAAAGGGTTTCTTAGTTTCCACCCTTCGAAATTTCGAAAGATTTATATGCCCAGAGAAACTACAGTTCTTTCTTGATAACCCTTCCTTTGTACCCCCTGAATTAAGAACATACTTTGCTATTCTTGTGTCCTATATCTTTAAAACCAAAGATTTCTTTGTTGATAGGGCACCCATTCACATACTAAAAAATCCTATCTTAAAAATCCTCTCCTCATGCGAAGAAGATCCTTCCAGTTGTAATTATAAAAGCTTTTGCCCATTAAAAAGGAAAATAGAAGAAATAAAGTTTTCGGAAGTAGTTATAGCAGAACAATCCATATTATTTGACGAAAATTATTTTAAACAAGCTCTTACAAATAGGGGAACTATTGTATTTGAATCATTCAGACTTCCAAAGATTTTCTACTCCCACAAAATGGATTTATCTTTTTTAGATTTTAAAACTCTTCTAACATACAGCGATTTTGACCAAGAAAAAATTGATAGAATTGAAGATACTTATAATTCAATAGCAAGATTTCTTTATGGCCAGGACATAACTAAAGAAATAAAAAGCTTGAAAGACTTACTCTCCGATTCCCGTAATGATCTGATGCAAAAATTCTTTAAAAAACCCGCATACCAAAAAGGTTTTAGAGATGGCAAAATCGTGATCTCTGCCATTGAAAAAGATGCCCAGAAAATATTTAAGGAGAATATAAAATTTTTCAATCCAATTATTTTTATCACAAAATATGATCGGATAGGCGATAAAGAAGTTTTATCAGAATTTACCGGCCTTAAAGGAGAAAAAGTAAAAGACAAATTTCCATTTAATAACAAAAATATATTCTCTGTTGTTCCACTTTTTACCCATTCTCCTAATTACGATGAGTTCCCAGAAGAGTTTGTTAAATTTTTTGAGAAAATACACAATAAGGTAAAGACTGCTATTGTTTTACCACAACAAATTTTGATGAAAGAAATATATTATTCTTTAAAAAATAAAGGTTTTGATGTAAAAGCTTTTGGTACAGACTCTGCTGATGAAAAAAGAGAAATAGATTTATTTCTTTACGATTTATCCACTGGAGAATCTTATAAAGAAGTTTACCTTATAAAATTTCCTTTAATACAAAATAATAATTTTAATCCAGAAATGGACTTTTATTCAGCCATACTTGTTAAAAACATCCTTTATGAAATAGCAGAAAAATCGAACGGGAAAACTATTGTCTTTTACTTTGATGGTAAACTGAAAAATAAAGAATATAGAAGTGCCCTCGAAGATATGTTTATTTCTTTTCCTTTATACCTTGAGAGAGAAGAATCCCTTTTGAAAATAATAGAAAGGGTAAGGAATCAAAACTAACTTGTTTGAAAATATCGAGGTAGCTATATAATTGAGCATGAAAATAATTTGGGCTCCATGGCGAGCAAAATATATCGCAGACATCAAAAAAGAACAAAAGTGCTTTATCTGTGAAGCGGTTAAGAGTACTGATGATAAAAATAGTTTAGTCCTCTTAAGAGATAAGTTTTCTATAGTCATAATGAATAGGTACCCATATAACACCGGGCACATGATGATATCACCAATAAGACACATACAGTTTCCATACGAAATGACCGTAGAAGAAATGAATGAAGTAATGTCACTTATTGCTAAAATGTCGAAAGTCATTAATAATTTATTCTCTCCTGGCGGACTTAACATTGGCGTTAATATCGGCAAAGCTGCAGGTGCTGGAGAGGAACATCTGCATTTTCACATTGTCCCAAGATGGAATGGTGATACTAACTTTATTGCAGTTTTCGATAATACAAGGGTATTGCCTTCATCACTTGAATCAACATACGAGAAAATCAAGAAAGAACTTGAAAATGTTTGAGCACAAAGCATAAACAAATATTGACAGGTTTTAAAAATCACTTAAAATTTACACAGGAAATATTTAATCAAACATTTTTCATTCTGCGCCCATAGCTCAACTGGATAGAGCAACGGTCTACGGAACCGTAGGTTGCAGGTTCGACTCCTGTTGGGCGCACCAGGTCAGAATAGCCAGGTCAGAATACTACTACAAATTAATTTTCTAACTATTTGACAATCTGGAAAACTGCATCGCTTTCGTCAGTCATTGCGTCTGTTATAGGTATCGATGCATAACTATTTATCTCAATGATGTAATTGCCCTCGGGATACATATCGGAAACAGTCCATTCCTTGCTACCGGTATTTTCCAAATTGACAAAAACAATCGGGTCAAATTCTTGTCCTTCCGAAGGTAAAGGTGGTGGAGCCACTCTTCTTATATTGATTGATATTTTGTTTCCTTCAGGTATATTTTTAGTTTCCCACTTTATAATGTAAGTAGACCCTTCCTTCAAAATTTCTCCACCATTCGGAGAAATAATAGTAATAGACGCCTGAACACTTTTCTTGGTATTATTTTTGTATTGCCAATAAATTACACCGCCGAGTGCAAAAATAATAACAACCACAACTAATGAAAGTAATAATTTTTTCATACTCAACTACCTCCTTTTTCGCTTACTTTATTTAGACTCAAAACCTGGAAAAAAAGTTCCATAAATTCTGAGGAATTTTTTCTTCCATTGTAAGACTTTAAAAATTTAAAAAAGTTATTATAATTACCATAGAATTTATTTTTTAGACTCTACGGAACCGTAGGTGTAATAAGGGAGACTTTTTCATGGATAGCCAAAATTTCGAGTTTATTGTTTTTCAAATATGAGTAACTGGTTTCTCCCCTTATCAAGCAATATAAGTTTTTCATCAGCCAATTCATAGTATTTTACTTCATTAAGCAAAATAAAATAGATGCTTTCTGCTCGATTGATTTCTGGATTTGTGGATGCCATATTGGTAGCACTAATCGTACCAATGGTGATGCTGTTATTTAATCCTAACTTATAAGATGCACCGTAGCTGTTAACGCCGCCATTACCACGTAGATTCTTATTATCTTCAAAGTTTAATGTAATAGTAGTAATTGAAATATCAATTGAACTTATTGACCAGCCCACAAGTTTCCACTCAGTACCATTTAATGGATTGTTTAAATTGGTACAGCCCGATAAAGAAGTAATAAATAATAAAATAAGTAAAACAGCAAATAATTTTACTTTCTTCATTGTTCCTATATTGTAAGACATTTTCAAAAAATATCATTATGTGTCATAATTTATATAAGGTTCATTATAAGACTTTGTTTTAAAAGCTCTACGGAACCGTAGGTTGCAGGTTCGAATCCTGTTGGGCGCACCAAGCTTTTTAAAATTTAAAATTACTCTTTATTACTAAATAAACAGGAGAAAAAGAACATCATTAAATGCAACTATTTAATTGAGATGTGTCCCTAAATTTCCTACTTTTTTCTTCTGCTGAAATTATAGCATATAAAAAAATAAATTAACAGAAAAATCTCGGATTAGAGAAAATTAAATTGCTTTTTATCCTCTCCAGTCGATAGAGATGCCTTAAGCTTCAAAAAGCAGAGGCATTGATGTATAAATTTATCAATCTTTAGAAAAATTGCCGACACGGAGGTGTTATGAACAAATTTTATAAAATAAATTTACTGGTTCAAAATCCTATTTAATTTCAACATGAGCTCTTGCATCTAAAAATTTAATTACCAAATTAATTAACCTTGCTTAAATTTTAATTAGTAGTAAAATTTAAACGCTTAAAGGAGGAACAAATATGAAAAATAGAGCAGAAATTGTAAGGTCAATTTATCTTTACCTCGTTTCCCTTACCGGAATATTGATGACCGTCTTTAGCATAATAAATCTATCAAACAATTTGCTAGACTATTTCTTTCGCGAGCAACAATATTATGACTACAATTATCTCATCAACTCAAGCGTAAGAGGGCTGGCCTTTCTAATTATTGGTCTATTATTTTTTATTTACCACTGGAGACTTATAACTCACGAAAAACGGATCGGCAAAAGAGAAGAGTTTGTTGAAGTCGAAACAAAGATGAATCTCTTTGAAAGCGTTTTTTTCTACGCTCTGTCTTATGCCGGCCTGATGATTTTTGCGTTTGCTTTTGCATCGTTTCTAACAGGATTTGCATATGTTAATTATATAGAAAAACCGATTCCAACAAGTGGAATCCAAGCAAATCCTGTATCACAAATTAACGTTAACCTAAAAAATATCATTCAAGGAATAATTGCAATGGTTGTAGGTGCTGTATTGTGGTTGCTTGGCTGGAGGCACATACAAAAAGCTTACACTCAAAGCACCAAAGAAGAAAAGAGTTCTTAGAACAAATACACCAATGAAAGTAAAAGATTTATTTTTTTTAATCGATTCTTTCTCTCCATTTTTCCTTCAGAAGGAGTTTGATAACAGCGGAATACAATTTGGAGATTTAAATGAAAAAGTTAAAAAGATTCTTGTTTCCCTTGATTTAACCAGGGAAGTTGCAGAAGAGGCATTAAAAAACGATGCTAATCTAATAATCACCCACCATCCACCAATATTTTTCCCTTTAAAGAAAATTATTCGAAATGAAAATTCCTCATTATTTAAAGCTATAACTAACAAAATAAATCTTATCTCCGCTCACACAAACTTTGATCTTGCAAATGGTGGATTAAACGATTACGTTGCAAATTTACTTTCAATTACAAAACTTGAGCCAATAGAAGAAAGCGATGAAAAAATATACAAATTTGTTGTTTACGTACCAAAAGACTTTGCAGAAAAAGTTAGAAAAGCAATTTTTGAAGCAGGTGCTGGAAAAATTGGAAACTACAGCGAAACTTCCTTCAACATGGAAGGGAAAGGGACATTCAAACCCCTTGAGGGTTCAAAGCCTTTCATGGGCAAAAAAGGAATTAGGACAGAAGTTAACGAAATAAAAATCGAAACCGTCGTGCCAGAAAGATTTATAAATGATACAATTAACGCAATGAAGAAGGCACACCCATATGAAGAACCTGCTTATGATATTTACGAAATTAAAGGAAATAAAAGCGAAGGGATAGGGTTAATTGGGAAAACAGCCAAAGAACTTACTCTAAATAAATATGCAATCTTTGTTAAAGAAAAACTAAATGCAAAAAATATAAGACTTATTAAATCAAATGAAAGGAAAATAAAAAGAGTTGCTCTTTGCACAGGGGCAGGAGCAAGTTTATTAAGTAGAGTTAATAATAAGAATGTTGACGTTTTCATTACGGGTGATATAGACTACCACAAGGCTTTATGTGCTAAAGAAATGGGATTAAATATCATAGAAATCGACCACTTTGAAACAGAAAAATTTTTCATCGATGCAATGATTCAAAAGCTTATAGTTTTGGGAATAAATAAAACTGTGATAATTAAAAGCAAAAGCCAAAAATCACCCTATGAAATATTATAAAAGGGCAGCTTAAGCTGCCCTTAAGTTTTAGCTTAAAAACCTAGCTATTTAAGTTCTACTTTTGCTCCAGCTTCTTCCAGCTTTTTCTTGAGTTCTTCTGCATCTTTCTTCGGAAGTGATTCTTTGATTTTCTGCACTTCCTTTTCTGATGCTTCAACTAAGTCTTTAGACTCTTTTAGACCTAATTGCATGACCTCTCTTATGACCTTGATAACACTAATTTTCTTTGCTGCATCAAAACCATTAAGAACAACATCAAATTCAGTTTTTTCTTCAGCAGGGGCAGCTTGGGCAGCACCAGATGCTGCTGCAACTGCTGAAATAGGAGCCATGGCAGTAACGCCAAATTTGTCCTCAAGATCCTTTACAAGCTCTGATAACTCTAAAACACTCATTTTCTCGATTGCTTCGATAATTTTTTCTTTAGTCATTTTTGCCTCCTTAAAATTTAAGCAGATTGAGCTAATTGCTCTTTTTTATCTTTGATTTGACTCAAAACACTAACAAAATCATTCTCTGGCTTCTTAAGCACCGTAACAAGTCTCCTTAAAGGTGAATTCATCAGGTACAAAAGCTTTCCAAGAATAACATCCCTTGGCGGTAGTTTTGAAATTTCAATGACTTCCGCTCCAGAATACCACCTATTACCAATAAGGCCGCCTTTAATATCAAACAGTTGGTTATCCTGCGCGTCCTTTAAATCAGCAAATTTCTTTGCAAGTATAGAAGCTTCACCATCATTAATAGCAATAGCCGCTGGGCCTTTAAAAATGCTTTCATCAACACTTAAACCAAGTTCCCTGGATGCAATTTGAAGAAGATTTGTTTTAACAACCTTATATAATATATTGTCGCTTTTTAGAGATTTTCTCAACTCGGAAATTTCGTTTCCTTTAACATCTTTAAAGTTAACAAAAATTAAATTTTTACTTTCAACGTTTTTCAGGTTGTCTTTCAGTTCTTCTAAAACTCGCTTCTTTTCACCTCTGTTCATATGTGCCTCCTTAAACTAACAAACCCCGGGTATAACAACCGGGGTCATATGATAACAAATATATTCATAAAACCTCGGCTGGCATATTTTAAGGGGTTAACCCGCCAACTTTCTCAGGTTAATTTTCTACGCTTTTAAAAGTTCCTGTACGTTTAACCTTAAAGAAGGCGACATAGTTAAAGAAATAAAAGCCTTCTTTAAATACTGGCCTTTAACTGAAGCAGGTCTTGCTTTAACAATGGCAATACTAAGAGTTAGAAGATTATCTTTCAGCTGTTCCTTACTAAAAGAAGCTTTTCCAATAATTGTGTGTATTACACCAGTTTTATCAACTCTATATTCTATTTTGCCAGCTTTAAATTCTTTTACTGCAGAAGCAATGTCAGTTGCAACAGTTCCAGCTTTAGGGCTTGGCATTAGTTTTCTTGGGCCAAGAATTTTTGCAATTCTTCCAATAATACGCATCATATCTGGGGTAGCAATAGCTACATCAAAATCAAGAAATCCTTCCTTTTCAATTTTCGTAACAAGATCTTCACCACCAACATAATCTGCACCAGCATCTCTAGCTTCCTGAAGCTTATCAGCTCCTGCAAATACAAGTACTCTCACCTTTTTACCAGTGCCATTTGGCAGAGTTATTACACCTCTAACATTCTGATCGGCTTGTTTGGGATCAACATTTAAAATACAGGTAAATTCAACACTTTCATCAAATTTTGCGCTTTTCAGTTCCAAAATTTTACCCAGTGCTTCATCGACAGGATAAAGCTTTGCATCAATTTTCTTTTTTAATTCGAGATATCGTTTCCCTCTCTTCATTTGTTCCTCCTGTGGTAACGACTAAAAGTCTCCCACAAAAAAATTAATCTTCAATAATGGTAACACCCATGTTTTTGGCTGTACCTTCAATTATCTTAGTAGCAATAGCAATATCAGTAGTGTTCAGGTCTTTAATTTTCATTTTAGCAATTTCAGCAAGCTGAGATCGTTTCAAAGTGCCAATTTTTTTCTTATTTGGTTCAGGAGAACCAGATTCGACCTTAAGCATTCTCTTTATCAAAGAGGATGCTGGAGGAGTTTTTGTAACAAAATTAAAACTCCTATCTTCATAAACATTTATAACTACAGGTATTATAAAGCCTTCTTGACCTTGGGTTGCTGCATTGAATCTTTTACAAAAATCCATTATATTTACCCCTTTTTGCCCTAAAGCTGGCCCAACCGGGGGTGCTGGAGTTGCCTTACCAGCTTCTATCTGAAGCTTAACAATACCTATGAGTTTTTTTGTTTTCTTTGCCATAAACTTCACCTCTTATATTTTCTGAATATACTCGCTTTCTATTTCTACAGGCATTTCTCTACCAAACATTTTCAAAATAACCTTTGTGGTTCCTTTTCCTTCATCTATTGATTCGACAATACCTTCCATGTTTATAAAAGGACCGACAAGAATTTTTACCTTATTACCTACACCAAAGTTAAGTTTTTCTTTGGCTTCTTCTTCACTTATTCTGTTAACAATTTTTTCTACTTCACTCTGGGTTAGAGGAGTTGGTTTATTACCACTGCCAACAAAACCAAGAACGCCAGGAGTATTCCTAATCATATACCATGTTTCATCATCCATTATCATCTGAATAAGCAAATAGCCAGGGAAAACTTTTACTGGTTTAATTTTTCTCTTACCTCGCTCAATTACACTCTCATGGTCCAAAGGTAAGAAAACATTTAAAACCCGCCCTTCAAGACCATATCCTTTTATTCTCTCTTCAAGTTCCGCAAGAACTTTTTTTTCTGAGCCTGAATAAGTATGTACAAGGAACCATTGAGGAACTTTTGTATCTTCTACATCTCTTTTTCCCATATTACTTGACAATTAGCTCTACCCCTTTTGCAAAAAGAAAGTCCCATACTCCAATATACAAAGCCCAGAAAGCTACGAAAATTACAACAACTATAGTGTACTGTAAAAGTTCTTTTCGAGTTGGCCACTTAACCCTCTGTGTAAGCTCTACCCAAATACCCTTAAGGAAATCTTTTACTCTCGAACTCTTATTGGGCTTTAATTGGCCATGATCACTTTTTATGTTTGAAGTTCTTTCTTTCATAATGCTGGCAGGCCCGGGAGGAATTGAACCCCCAACCCTCGGTTTTGGAGACCGATGCTCTACCTATTGAGCTACGAGCCTATGCCTTTACCTCCTTATGTAAGGTGTGTTTTCTGCAATACTTGCAGTATTTATTTAACTGCAATTTTTCTTTATTATTTTGTCTGTTTACAGTTGTGGAATAATTTCTTCTTTTACATACAGTACACTCAAGGAGTACTATTTCTCTCATCTTTTCTCACCTTATTCGATAACTTTAGTAATTACACCGGCACCTACAGTTCTGCCACCTTCACGAATAGCAAACCTCTGGGTTTCTTCCAAAGCAACAGGGTAGATCAGCTCAACTGTCATG